>Ga0255752_10001583_pt1 | contig 26230 bp, 20 predicted proteins | sample 011ome_25_FD_179952 | JGI IMG/M metagenome (GOLD analysis project Ga0255752, IMG submission 179952) | Coastal salt marsh microbial communities from the Groves Creek Marsh, Skidaway Island, Georgia - 011512CT metaG (version 2) | ecosystem: Environmental > Aquatic > Marine > Intertidal zone >... | reverse complement strand
AGCTAGTTGTTGTTGTTACGTGATGTGTGCTCTCTTCTCTATCTCGCGCGGAGTGAGTAAAACTCTTCTTACGTTTTTTTGAAGGCACATGAGAAAAAATTTAATTGACTGAAAAAAATTCAAAAAAAAAGGAGGGTGCTCTTTTCCCTCTGTTTTCCCGCATAAAAGCTTGCGTTTGTTGCGACACATCAGACGCGCGCTCTTTGAGCGTTCTCCGAAACAGGAGCCCAACGAGAGAACGGCGGAGGACCTTTTATTCTTTCTTTCTGCTGAGTGTTGCTTGTTGTATTGCCCTTTTGTGTTGTTGTTGATTGCTTTTTTGTGTGACACAAATTATAGGATGGATTTGGACGACACCGAGGGAGGAGGAGGAGGAGAATCGTCGGAGGAGGAAACGGCGTCGTTGCTCGCGTGGATGTCGGCGAAGAAAGAAGCGATGCTGGAAGAGGAAGAGGAGGAAAAGGAGGAGGATGATTCGGTGCCTCGGCAATTGCCACCGAAACTTTCCCCGATGAGAAAGAGAGGCGAAGTGTTGACGCCACCGAGCAGACTGTTAGGGGAAGAGACGAGATATTCTTCTTCAGAGGAAGAGGAAGAGGAGTTGACGTTTACGACAAAAATGGAGGATGATGCGAACAAGATCGACGAGGAGTACTTCGCCAGCGAGAAAACGACGAATAAGAATACGAGTGGTGTTTCGGCGGAAGCGACGACGACAACGGTAAACAAGCGGTTAGACGGGATGACGCTGAATAGAGAAGAGGAGGAGAAGTACATGCGAAGGAATCCGCGACGAGGGGTGGTATCGTCGTCAGGGGTGGCGGCGTCTTCGCCGTGGGAGGAAGAATATGGGAAACCGATGATACTTCCAGAGGCGAAACCGATTGGGAGTTACCCGATGACGGATTTGGAGAAAAGGACGTTGGAGTTGCGCGCGGATCCCGCGGCGAAGGACGATTTGGAGAGAGCTATTCATCTGGCGATGGAGAGAGCGACGATACCGATAAATGGTAGTGTTGGCAAGACAGTGGTGAGCAAAGAGGTGGGAAAAGAAGAAGAAGAAGAAGAAGAAGAAGATTTAAAGCGCGCCGCCGCTCATAGTAGAAAGCTCGTCGCGTTGCAAAATAGAGATTTTAGAAGTGTAGAAAACGTCGCGGAAATCAGAGAAAGCGCGGCGAGAGTGAAAACGTGGTTTCGCGCGCTCGGCGTCGAGCTCAACGAAAACGTGTTGGTATCCGCCAGAGATGACGACGAAAACGAGACGGACACGTTTGCTCGAGCGTTGACCAAGGCTGCCACGGATGGGAGTTTGTTGAAAGAAATCGTAGAATCCGAATCAAAAGTTCGCATTCCATCGGGCGTCTTTGCGGCTTCTTCGTCGATTACGGAAGGCGTTTTGAAACATTTGCGAACGGTTCCAGGTGTTCAACCGCGATTTTTGTGGTGCCAAGACGAAATCGAAACGGGCGTTGACGTCGAAGCGACAGTTGGTTTGTTCGATGATATCAGAACGTGCGGTAGATGGCGCTAAAAAATCACACTACACATTTGTTTGTACTATTATTGGACTTTTTGCGCGCCTCCTCTTCTTCTTCCAAGCCTCCCCGTTCGAGAGAGTCTCGGAAAGAGAAACCAAAAAACCCAGTGTTCGCCTTTGGTCCGTTCAAACACCGCTTTTACCCTCGCCTCTTCCACGTGCTTACTCAATCCCGACGCGTCTCTTGCCATCGACTCGGGACTCCCGCCGCGCTCTTCTCTTTCCCGTTTCGCTTTTAAAGACGCGACGTAAAATTCGCCTCGTTTGACCGCCATGTACGTTTGGTAAAATAAACCAAACGTGAGAGGAGTGATGGTTGCAGTTGCTAATACGACTATGCACCACGTGCCAATCCACGTGTCTTCGCACGCACTCACGTATTTCAAAGCGAAAGTGCAATACTGTATGAGCGCTCCGGTTGACGTCGGGAAATGCCCTATGTGTTCGTACGTGTTCTTGCCAAAGTTGGAATATTTATCCGTGCCACTCATAACTCTCTCGTACGGTTTCATAAACGTCGCTCTTTGCGACGTGAACGGTAACAAAATGGCAACGGTAAACGCCAACGCGCATCCCAACGAACACCACAAGCAAAAACACGTAAACGCTCTCACGTTATGTTTGCCGACGCAGTTTTGTAAAAACGGACAGTGGTGGTCTAAATCGACTATGCACTTATTGCACGTGGAGCAATGAGAGGTCCCAAACGGTTTCACGTCATCACATTTGATGCAATACGCGCAATTTCTAAACGAGTCTCGAGGCACGATGGTCGTCGGATGTCTCTCCGTTGTCTCCGTGCCGTTTTCGATATCCGTCTCAGTCTCGTTCTCCAGATTTTGACGTTGCTGCTGACACCACGGCACCGGCATAATCCCATTCCGGTTACTATTTCTATCACTAGTATTACGTCTACCACCACTCTCTACGTCTTCATCGTCGCTTTCGCTCCCACTCATACTCCCTTCCCCGTCCTCTCGCAACTGGCGAATGCTCTTCGGCCGCGAAAGAATCGACACCGCGTAGTTCCAATAAATGTTCGCGCACGCGAACATCAACAGGCATCTCAATCCAAAACTCGTCGCCAAATCCATCATTCGCGCGTTCGTCGTCCTTTCCATCATCTCCCCTTCAACATTTAAAACTCTTTTCTCTCTTTCCGTCGTCAACTTTGGAATGGACACTTCGTACGTTTTCGAGACTAAATAATACACCAAACACAGAACGGTTGGTATTAAAATCCTTCCCATCGTTCTCGCGAGACATCTCGCCGGCAAAACGAGACAAAACTCTTTCACTCCTTTGCCTTTGCATCCCCCGAGTCCTCCTTTTCCTCCTCGCGCGAAAAAAGCGGCGGGAGAAGACTCGAGCGACGAATTCATCGCCCCGCAGTGCCCGCACAAAAACTTGGGGGCGAGCTTCCTCGGGAGATTGGATTTCTCTCCGTCGTTTTTATCGTCGTCGTCACCGAATAAAGGAGGAGGTTGTAATCGCGCCGAGCATCCCCAACACTGGACGAGCGAGGAAACGCCCTCTCCTCCTCCTCCGAGTGGTGTTTTTGTCGGTCGATGCATCACAGATGTCGCATCATGTGTTTATTCTGCCGTTTTTGTATGGAAATCCTTCAGAATTGCATCGCTCGGGATAGAGAAACGATGTCGTGGAAACGACGCGAAGTTTCAGCGATGATGACGGCGACGACGAGGAGATATCTCCTCCTCAGGCATCTCTCCTCCTCATACGCAGGAGGGAAAGGAGGTGGAGCACACGCGCGCATCGGTGGGGGCTTTTGGAGGCGTCAATATCATCATCAATGTGCGAGCTTTACGAGGAGCGCTTTAGACGTTTCCCGGGAAGGATTCGTGTTTTGGAGAGGATTCGCCGCGCGGAGTAGCACGCACACCGCGCGCGATGGCGGAAGGAACCGGGCGTTTTCGAGCGCGTCATCCGTGTTGTCTTCGAACAAAAGCGCTTCGAGCAGCAGCGAGGGCGAGACAGACGACGACAGCGATGATGAGAACGAGAACGACTCAGAGATGAGAGAAAAAGAAGAGCAAAAACGAGGACTACTCCTGCGAGAAGAAGGAACATCCGAAACATCCTCCTCTTCCTCTGTGACGAACAAAATCGTAAACATTCCAAACGCGTTATCCGTGGGTCGAGCAGTATCCGGTCCAATCATATCTTACATGATCATCCAAGGTCCAGATGTGTATTCGAGCGAGCTCGTGTTGACGACGATAGCGCTGGCGGGGATTTCGGATTACGCGGACGGGTACCTGGCGAGGAGATGGAACCAAACGAGTAATTTTGGTTCTTTTTTCGATGCCGCGGCGGATAAGATTTTCGTCAGTTCCGTCGGGGTCGGGATGGCGGCGACTGGGCAGCTGCCGGCGTGGATCGTTGGTCTGTTCGTGTTGAGGGATTGTGGTTTTTTAGCGAGCGGGTTTTGGCGGCGAGCGAACGCGCTCAAGTTTGAAAATTTGACGTGGCGACAGTATTTTGCCATCGACACGGTGAAGAGGGAGGATGAAAGGGAGGACAACGGAGTCGTAGAAAAGAGTGGTCGTGGTGAGAGCAGCAGTAGCGTGGAGAATAGCGACACCTCTCGAGTGGCGGCACGGAAAGAGAAAAGCGATTGGGAAGCGTTCAACTCCACGGAAAAGTGGGAACCGCTCTTCGTCGGCAAAGTCGCCACGGCGTTACAAATGGGTCTCCTCGCTGTCGCGTGCGGGCAAACGCTCGACCACATCCCGCTCCTCTTCGACACGTACGAGACGCAAAAGCAAGTCATTTCCACCACGACTGAAAACTTTGCCCACTTCACCTTCGCCGCCACCGCCTACGCCACCGCGCATTACGCCAAAGCGTACTTCTCGCACCCCGGATGGAAAGAACTGAAACAAAAGCGAGAAGAGAGAAGAGAAGAGAGAAGAGATTACGTCCGAGCGAGCGTTCGCGATATTCGCGATTCCGCGAAAACCAAGTACCGAGTGAGCAAAGAGAAAATTTTACAACGCGTGGCGAAAAGCGAAACCGACTTTCGACAAAGACGACAGAGCTTAAAGCGACACAGGCAACACCAACATCAGCAGCAGCAAGAGACGACGACATAAAGCGTCGTCGAATAATGAGTACGCGACGATTGTTTTTAGACCGAAGGCATCAAGGAGCGCAGTATCTTCGGGAATAGTTCACATTAGTTATTTAGTTCATAAAGTCTATAGGAGCAGCAACAGAGATAAAATGTATTCGTCCCAACTTTCCTCACATCCCCGACAAGCAAAAGGACACGCGAGAGAGACAGAGAGAGAAGAAATGAACGAATCTCACCCTCCTCTGGACGAAGCCGCGAAAACTGCCTTATTCCACGCGCAAAACGCCGTCCTCCACTGCAAACAAAGTTGGAAAGAGCTCAAAGACGCGCTCGGGAAAACGACGAGAAATATCGCAGAAAACGTCGACTCGAAAGCGTGCGAAATGCATTTTCTCAAGCTCGAGGAATCGATCAACCACGTCGAGAGGACGTACGAGGAGGTGAAACGAGACGCCGTGTTATCAAACATGCTTCGCGAAGCGAGAGAATCGAGACCGCCGTTCGTTTTAACCGCGAAAATTCCAAAGGAACGAAGCGCGTTCTTCGGGAGTTCGCTCGGGAATTTGCTCTCGCATTACGAGGGGAGATGTGCACGAAAAAAGGAGTTCTTTGAAGGCGCGGAGAAAAAAATGAAAAAAATGATTGGCGGAATGACACCGTACGACGGCTCTGTGATCGCGTACGCGGTGGATGAACGCGGGAAACGAATCGGGTTCAACGCGTTCGAGGTGAACGAGAAGTGTCATATGGTTAAAGTTATATCGAGCGGGAATTTTGAGTGTCGAGCGCCGTGGGACGGGTGGAACATCGAGAGTATTTTAGAGTTGGAGATTGGGCCGGACGACTGGAAGAAGAGGGAGGAAGAGGAGAGAGAAGAAGAGGACGAGGAGGTGGTGGAAGAGCCGACGAAGAAGAGAGCGAAGAAGGTTGCGAACGCGAAGAAGAGCTGGACGGACGGACCGGGGAACGTTGTCGCGAAAAAAAAGGACGAGGACGCTTCTTCTTCGATCGCGTTGGAATTCGCGAAAGTATCGCTGCGGAAAAAGAGCGTCGCTGAAATGGTCGGAGAGAAGAACGAAAAGAAAGCGTTCGAGAAGTTTACGAAAATGGCGAGAGAGAGGGCGAAGGAAAACATCAAAAAGTATTGCGGCGACGACGGGAAGAAAGGCGCGGCGGTGATGGCGTTGGCGATGTTGTTGGAATGGTTTGAAGATTTTCACACGACGAGTAGAGCGGCGAAGAAAGCGAAAGAACGCGACGATAACGGCGGCGGAGGAGGTAACGAGATGGAAGCCGATCCGAGAACGTGTGGGGTGGAGGTGCAAAAACGGTACTTACCGGAGTATTACAAGGATAGCGAGACGAAAAATATGACGTACCAGGACGTCGCGAAGCAAGAACAAGCAAAGGAGAAGAAGGGGGAGAAAGCAGAGGAAGGAGAAGAAGAGGAAGAAGGCGAGGTGAAGGAATAACAATGTGTACAATATGTAGTAGATAGAAATAGAAATTTAGAAAATGTAGACACACAAGCAGCGCGTGACTCAATAGAAATTGCAAAGTGCTACTAATGATAGGTAGTGCGATTAGATACTACTACATGGTAAAACAAACTACACGCAATTTTTCTACAAACCGTCGAGGTAATCCATCTTCTCGTCAATGGTCAATAAACTTTCCTCGTCCAGCGTCCAACCCATGGCGTTTTCGATATCCGCAATCTGTTCGACTTTCTTCACGCCGGGGATTGGAATGGTGCCTTTGGTCACGCAATAATTCAACATCACCGATACGCTCGATTTCCCTCCGCTGTTCACTTGACCGATGAAATCGCAAAGTTTATTCATTATGACATACTTCTCCGCGATTTCCGTCGTCTTCAACGCCTTCAAAGGCGAATACGCAACCACCTTCACGTCTCGATCTTGACAACTCCGCAACAATCCTTCCTTTTCCGCTTTCCGATTTAAAATTGAATACTCCACTTGATTTGACGCCAACGGGATCCCCCTCTTATCTAAAATATCGTACGCTTTTTCCAACTGCTCTTTGTTATAGTTGCTCACGCCGACCGCTTTGGTCAGTCCCAAATCTAAACTCTCCTCGAGCGCGCTCATCAAAACTTCTTGCGAGAACGACGGAAACGGAAAATGGATCGACCACAGGTCCATCGGTCGATTGTTCATTCGTTTCACGCTCTCCTTCCCGGCTAGAACTAAGCTTTCCTTCCCGAGTCGAAACCCGCCACCTAACAACGCGTTCGTCCATGGAATCGTGAACACTTTACTTCCAATCACGACTTCCGATTCGTCCTCCGCTTCCTCCTCCCGACACCTCGACAAGATATGTTCGCTGCTCTGTTCAAATTTTGTATTCTTATACCCGTACACCTCCGCGGTGTCGAAGAAGTTCACTTTGCATTCCCTGGCTTTTCTGTACGTTTCTTTCAAATCTTTCTCGCGGTATTGCTTGTTGAATCCGTAGCTCTCGTCGCCCCACGAGATTGTCCCGAGGCCGATTTCGGATATCGGGAGATTTTCGTTTCCGTCGACGGTTTTTAGATACAACGACTTCGAATTCGTATTCGAAGACATCGCGCGACAGATTTTGCTCGTTTTTCTTCGTCGTCTCGTAAAAGGCACTCTGTTGCTCGCGTTGCTGCTGCTCGGCAGCGAGGATTGAGGAGACCGCATCCCGGGGAAAGACGTGTGTGATGTATAAAACTCTGGAGAATTGGAAAAATCTCTTCAGAGTCAGAGAGAAAGAGACATGACGCCGGAGGAACAGCAACACGCACGTCCTCCTCCGCGAGGAAAAGGAGACGAAGCAGAGCGTTCACTTCGACGGAAAATCCTCGGTCAGCGCAGTATTCTCAAACGCGCTCGAAAGATGACGCGCATCGCGTTTGATGCGTGGACATCCGCCGTACATTTGAGGAAGACATTAGAGCGGACGAAGCAAAAGATGGAAACGCGATTGCGACGGAAACTCATCAAAGAGTGGCACTTGACCGCGGTGAAAATGAGAAACGCGAGGGAGGACAGGAAGAGGGTGATGAAAACGACGTTTCGACTGTGGAGGATGAGTTTGAGAGTGAAAGATGACGACGAAGGAGGCGAAGATGGAACACTTGCAACGACTGCAAATCGTCGTAACGGTCAAAACAAAGAAGAGGAGGAGAAAAAATGTTCACTTATGCGAAAGATGTTTCATCGTTGGCACATATCCGCGCTGACGAAAAAACGAAACGAACGAGAGAAGGAATTCGTGAAGGTGGAAGTTCGAGAGCGAGTGTTGGGAGAAAACGCGAAGGAGATGAAAGCGCGATGGAAATCGGAGGCGAGGAAGATTCGAGCGTGCGAAGACGCGTTGGAGGCGTTGCGGAGCGCCGCGCTGAAGGCGATGAAGGAGTTGGAGGGTGAGAAAGAGAATGCGCGCGATCATCGCAGAGATGATGGTGAGTATGGAAATAATATTAATAATAACGGCAAAGAAGCGGACGAGAGGACGGAGCGCTTAAATAAGAGACGGGAGCGGTTGCGAGAGGCGTTGATGAAACAGAAAGTGCGCTTGCTCGAGGAAATCGAAAGAGAAGAAAATCGCGAACGGATACGAGCGCGGTTCGGGAGCTAGATAGCATAACGTAGTCAGCGCAGAGACAAAAGCAAACAGTCCGCAGCAAAAGCAATAGCGTGATAGGAAAATGTGAAGTACGACTTAGTAGTAGGATATTTATTAGAGCTAAAATGTACCATATCTATAATTTAGTAGTCGTCGTAGTGACGAACTTTCTTCGGCGGCGCGGACAAGAAGTCGGTATACTCTTGCGCCGGCGCTTTTTGCCACTTGTTCTCCGCCCACAAGTCCGGAGTCAAGAACTCGTACGTAGATCTCAATGCGAAGTACGTCGCCTTCACAAAGTTACCCAACGTTCTCGTGTGGCCTCTGGAGCACGTAAACACGTCGTGAATACCCGCCATGACTAAAACCTTCTTCGGCGTTTGCGCGGCAACAACACCAGTACCCTTCGGCGCCGGAATCAAACGAATGTGAACGGAACCGCACTTGCCGTGAACCTTAGTCGGCACGGTGTGCGGCGCGCCGAGCGCGGCGCCCCAATAGCCTCTTCTCACCGGAACCATGTTCAACTTGGCCAAAATCATAGACCCTTGAATAGAGTGCGCGACTTCCTTGCACGCTTTCACGCCCAAACCAATGTGGCCGTTGCTGTCCCCGACGACGACGAACGCCTTGAATCGCATGCGTTGACCCGCGGAGGTTTGCTTTTGCACCGGCATGATCTTCATGACTTCATCCACCAAGTTGGCGCCGATGAAGTAATCGACGATTTGGTACTCTTTGATCGGGATGGAGTGGAGGTAGATTTGCTCCAGCGATTTGATTTTGCCCTGTTTAATAATAGTAGAATAAGAGTAAAGCGTTTTGGTGAGCGTTAGGTCTTCGCATCGATGAAACCGGGAGGACGTTTCGAAAATCCTCGCGCTTGCGCAAAAGCCCTCTCGCCTGGGTCCTAAAACGCAAAGATGAAGGAAAAAAACCCGCGCGGAAATCGCGCGCGATGACCACGTCGCGACGCGCACGTCCACATAAAAATGCCATCAAAACATCCCTCCATAATGTCCCGAACGAAGCGCATCCATCCCGCGCTCGTTTTTCGCTCGGGCGTCTCCCAATAAACAAAAACAAAAACGTACCGCTTGGACCAATCTCCCTAACTTTGTGCACGGCGTCCAGACGTCTTTCTCGTCCTTCCCACCTCTGCCACCGCGACCACCGCGACCACCACCGCGACCGCGACCACCTCGGTCGCCGCCTCGACCTCCTCGGTCACCGCCGCGACCTCCTCGGTCGCCGCCGCGGCCGAAACCGCGCGAAAATCCACCTCTGTCCGATGATTCTTCAGCCATTTTTTTGTTCCTGTGGTTTGTCTGCAAAAATTTGCGTGTGAGAAGTGAAGACGTTTGACATTTAAGGCAATTTTGAAAAAGCTCGTTTAAAATACTATTCTATTCATACACGGTATTACGCAAGTACAACAGAGCATCAACCAAAACGGCATGCAGTGAAAGGAGTAGTAGTAGAAGTATCAGTGGTTTTGTACGGATCATCATTCAATCAATTCAGTCTTCTTTCAACTGCTTCCTGAGCGGGGACTGGCGGGAGAGCAAGCGCCAAGAGTTCACGCTTAAGCGGACGAAGTGAAACTGCGCGAGCGCGAACCAGGCGGCTTGGATGCCGAAACCGGCTTTTAAGGTGAACCCTAAACCGATCCAAGCGAGAAGGGCGTTTGGGACGTACGCCATGGACATGAATTTGGTATCTCTTCCGGCTAATAAGCATCCCTCGGAGGCCATGGAGCTGGTGTGTAAAAGCAACGACAAGGAAGACACCGGGGAGATTTCTTTCATCAAAGCCGCGACCGTGCTGTCTGTGGTGAAGGAATACGGGAAGTAGACAGGAACGATTCTGGAGAAAACAGCGGAGAAACATCCGATGCACAGAGCGGCCAATAATAAGCGTTTGGCCATTTCGAACGCTCTCGTTTCGTCGCCTAACTGCGCCGGTAAGAACGTTTGCGCAGCTTGCGACACGCCGTCGCCGATCACCGCGAAGAAGAAGTACACGGTGAACATAACCCCGTTCGCGGCAGAAAATGCCGGTCCTAAAGCTGTTCCCGAACGAATCGTACTTCCGACGAAAATAGCTTTCACTAACGTCACGAAAAATACCGGCGAGGCAATCTTTCCAATTCGACTAATCGCCGCTAGACTCGGCAATCGCAAAGGCATCCGCAACGGCGGCGGCCCGTTTAACCGGTACCCCAAATCATCTTTTCTCGCGTCGCATTTCTTTCCTCTCGTAACCATCGCTCTGACGAACAACACGGTCACCACAATTTGCGCGAAAGTTGTCGCCCACGCCACCCCGGCGATCCCAGCTTTCAAGAAAAACACCGCTACGAAGTCGCCGACGCCGTTGACCGCGGCGGCGACCAACGTCGCTTTTAAAGGCGTGTACGGATCTTCCGTTGCCAAGTGCGCGGATTGCATCACAGAGCAAGCGATGGCCGCTGGGAACGCTATCAATCTAATCTTTGCATACGTCGCCGCGTAAGGAATCAACGCCAACGAATTCGCCCCGACGTACTTCGTCAACCCCGGAACGTGAAACGCGAAAAGAATCGCGGCGACGACGCACCCCATCCCGGTGCTCATGACCAAAACATCGTTCACCGTCCTCGCATCTTCCTCCACCGCTTCCGGCGTATTCTTCCTCCTCGCTACAATCCGGTCTCTCGCGATCAACGTCGTCGCGCTCACCGCAAATGCCGAACACAAAATGTAACACGTGTGCCCCACGTACACGCTCGCCGGCGATATCGCCGCTAACTCAATCGTCGACGTCAATCCAACCATCGCGGTATCTAACAAACTCAAAATTGGATCGCACAACCATATCGCCATCGTTGGTAACGTAAACGCGATCAGTTCTGCAACCGATGTCACTTTTGCCGTTTGCGGCGACGGTAACGTGTTCTCGATGGCTTGACTCGTTAAGTCTCGTTTTTGTAACTCGTTGATATCTTCGGTTATGATTTCCGAATCCGGAGGCGAGAGGATGAACTCGTCCACCGAGCTCGACGTCGCGTCAACAACAGAAACGACGTCGTCTGAACCTTCCTCGAGTGCCATCTTTTTTGAACCCTTTTTTCTCCCTTTATTATTAAACCGCCGGGGCGTTCCTCGCGCGTTCGTTAAAAACACGTTCGACGACGACGGAATCTCATCGCGGGGAAGAGGAGTCGTGCGACGACTTATCACGGCCCCAACGCTACATGAAGGAGTGCGAGGCATCGTCGATAAAAGCCTCTCGTGTGTCAGCGCTGCTCGAACAACCGTCGTCGTCTGAATCGTCATCCTCACGCTTTGGTCGTTCTCGTTAAAGCGCGTTTTTTTATGCAGCCAATTTTGGATAAGACACGCAAGGCAACACCAACTGGTAAGCAGCGCAAACGGAACGAGACGAATACGCACGCAAAAGCGGAATTATTAAATGACTATTATTATTATTACAGTACAAAGCAGACTACTAGGAGGAGACTGAGGAGGACATGCTGGCGCTGAGCGCTTTGGCGACCGCGTCTACTCTCTCTTTAATTCTATCCTCGTCGCCTCCCGCTCGAACTCTCTTCCCGTATTTTTGCATGAACTTGTCCGGATGCCAGCGGAGGATGAGCTCGCGGTAGACTTTTTTCTTGCTGATGCTTGTCCCTTGATGTTGGTGGTGTTTTTCTTGTTCGGAAACTTTGCGTTCTAAGAGTTTTGCCATTTTTGGCGGCCACGGGATGTCGTTGTACGTCAGCGGGAGGCGAGAGGTGGCGGAGGAGGCGTCGAGGGATTCCCAGCGCTGGTCGAATTTGGACCAGCGGCGTTCCCGTTTCGCCGAGGCGGATTCTTTTTCTTTTTTCGAAGAGGATACCGAGGAGGAGGGTTTTTGTTGGTGTTGGTGTTGCCTAGTGTTCGTGCTCGTATTGCCCCCGCGTCTATCCTCCTTCTCCTCGTGTTTGGTGAAATACTCGTGATGGTTCCTCTGATCTTCCTCGTTCTCCTCCGCTTCCAATTCCTCCGCCTCTCGTCTCGCCCAGAGCGTTTCCCGATACGCGCGTTCTCTGGCCGTCTCACTCGTCGCGCCTTCGCTGTACCCAAATCCAGTCGCAAACTCAGTTTTATCCTCGTCCAAAGTTCCGTTAATGTTTGTACCGTTAGTATTCGCGCTCTCGCTCCCTTTACTCCACACGCTCGTCGGCGCTTTCGCTTTCGCCCAGTTGGCGTCCGGCGGTCTCGACGAACTCGAACTCGTCGTCGTCGACGGTGAATTCCGGTACGGACTCGATAACACCGACGTCGCATGTGTCGTTTGTTCCACCCAGTGACTTCCGTTCCAACTTTTCTGTTGCCCACTCGCATTCGCCGGTATCGTCGCCGGTTGCCCTTCTATTTTAACGTGACTACTATTCTTCCGCGCCCGTCTCGCTAAAACCAAAATCCCAATCGTCGCTACACACGCCGCAAACAAGGCGATGTTGGCTAGTTTTTCCCAGAAATCGAGCGTTTTATCCTCGTCTTTCTTCATCGTCTTCAAAGAATCCTCCTTTTCCTCTTTCATCGTCGTCTGTATCGTTGAAACAGAAGGGGAGAATCCGAGCGCATTTCCTCCGTCAACCACCAACAACGCGACGAATGCGACGACGCAACAAAGAGAGAAAAGCACAAAAACCGGTTTCTTACCGGACGATCGAGCGGACGCGACGAGTTTGATGAGCAGTTCGACGATTTTTACGCCGTGTGGTGGTTGTTGTTGACTTGGCAATACCGCCATGTTTGATACTCTTCGTGTGTTTTACTTTGATGTGTTTTGGGGAAATCTCTTCACACGTGTGCTTTGAAGGAATCCATTCAACGGAAACACCTCCTCTCTCTCGCGCGTGAGAATAATGGCGACGACGACCTCTGAGAACATAAACGACGCAGAGACGCTCCCGGAGTTGGACGTGATTTGGAAAATCGTCTCCCCTGGCGAACTCGACGTTTGGCAAAGTTCGAACGCGTTTACGTTAGAATCGGAATTGGATAAAAGCGATGGATTTTTCCACTGCTCGAACACGCTTCGGATCCGGAAAACCGCGGACTTGTACTTCAAAACAATCTCAAATCACAAGATGGTTAAAATTGAGACGAAAACGTTGACGCACGGGAACACGCGCTCGGTGATTTTTACCGCGGAGGCACCGACGAAAGAGGAAGTGGATGAGAACAAGGATTCGATATTTATCCACTATTTATTGGTTGAGGGGAAGGCATGCTGTGCGCACGTGTTCGCGAACTTTGAGAAGTATCCGCTGAAGACGGAAGACGTGATTAGTGGAGTGTTTGATATGCCGTGGGTGGCTAGCGAAGGGAAGCATGAGTTTCCCGGTTTAGATATGTTGTGTTAGAATATAGTTGTAATAGTTTTTTATACACTCTGTGTGTGTTCGTGTCTCTCTTTCTTTCTTTCTCTCTCTCTCTCTCTCTCTCTCTCTCTCTCTGAGTGTGTATGTACAGTTATGACGTGTGTAACTCGCCGTGTCCGTATCGCCAACCATATGGTAATGGACAGTCGTTGTCGAGGAGGTATTGTACACAGTCGGGGTGTTTCTTCTCGTGCGCGTTGCGTACGGCCTCAGAGTTCCACGGCGCTTTGGCGGTTTCGTGCAAGTACTTCAAACAGTCGAAGTGGCCGTACTTGGCCGCCCACTGACACGCATCTCCGTTATATTTATCATACTTTCGCTCAACAAGATATTCGAGTATGTGGAGATGACCATTTCGAGCCGCCCATTTGGCAGTCCAAAAATCCCAAGGCGCTTTGACTTCTTCGTGTAAGTATTTGAGGCACTCGAGTTGACCTCCTGAGGCAGCATATGCACACGCGTTCTCATTGATAGGACACTCATTTGCCACGCAATACTTTACCATTTCCAGATTACCTTGACGTGCGGCCGCATTAATCGGCCCTACACTCCACTCACACTTTTTCTCCTCTCGCGCCCACTTGAGCAACTCGAGTTTATTCGTTTGAGCAACTTCGTAGCAGAAATATGTTCCGCCTTTTATGTAAAGCGTCCACAACGATTGATGCTCCCACATAAACTCCAACGTAGATATCGACGACATCTCTTTAATATAAAACTTCTTTTTCAACTCTTCTTTACGAGACGATCTCTTAATCAAAGCTCTCGTCTCCGTATTCACGTCGTACAAGAATTTCACATCGGTCCCATTCAATCTCGGCAAAATATGAACGAAACAAATATCGTCGCACTTCACGATCAAATCCCACAAATCTCTCGCCCCTCTCCGTCTTTTCTGCCCTCGCGTCTTCGCTCCGGTCGACATCGCTCCGCGCTCTTCTTCTTCTTTATATCAGAAAGATGATGATATGCGACAGAGAAAAGAGAGAATGAATCTTTTTCGTGCGGATGTAAATCGAAGCGTTTCGCACGCGTTTATTAATTTTTAAATAGTTCTCAAGACTACACTTCGAAAGCTTTGCACTGTACGCGCGCACGAAAAGAAGTTTCAGAAAAAAATGCCAACCACTTCTTCCTCCTCGCGCTTCAACAAGTTCGCAAAGTACGCGTTCATCGCGTTCGCGTTGACCGGAACCGCGTATTACGCGTACAAGCAAGGGTACCTCCGAGAGGATGATTTTGATGGAACCAATCTTTCCCCGTTGGAAGATGATGACGAGAAGGAGGAGGAAGACAACACGGAAGAAGAAGAAGAAGAAGAAGAAGAAGAAGACAACAAAGAAGAAACGTTCGATGTTGAGAGCGTTGTTGAACTCGAAACGGCGAATTTGAAAAGAAGAGGCGCGAGAGGGAAACCTCCGAGAAGTCCCCCGCCTCCTTCCTTGAGTGTGAGAAATCGAGTAAAAGAAGCAGAAGAATCAAAAGGCAAAAATGGAACGACGAACAGAAGCGAGAGGGAAGAGAGAAAGCTCAGCAAAGGTCATCGCAACGACAGAATGAAGAGAGGATTTCTGAACGAGAAGAAACTGTCGTCCAGCGGGCTGTTTGGCGACGGAGACGACGAAGAGGATCCAGAAAAAGAAGAAGAAGAAGAAGATGTCCCGAAGAAGGCGACGACGACGACGAAAGAGTCGAGGAAACGAGAACTCGCGATGAAGTCTCCGCTGCAACTTATTTACAGAAACATTCGGAAAGATTTGCTCATCTCGAAATCGTTCGATGTGTCCGCGATCGAGGCGACGAGGAGTTTGTTTCACTTTGAACCATTTCCAGGGGTGGGCGTTTGGCCGGTGAAGTACGACGATATGAAAATGTTTCCGATGAAGAGTTCGTGTTCGCGGTTAATTGTTTTGTCCGTGTTTGACGACGCGCCGAGTTTAGCCGCGAGTGGAACCGCGATTGTGTCTGAATTGAGCAAATTGATGATGGGTTTCGGAGGAGATCGTATAGACGACGAGGAAGAGGAGGAAGAAGAGAACGAAGGAAACGCGACGAAAGTGAAACAAAGACCGATGTTCGTGTGCAATCGAGCGCAGTATCACGTGACGATGTTCTTTTTTAGTCGACCGATTGAAGGAATGACGAGAGAGGAGCCGGTAGAGTTTTTGATCGATGGCAGTGGTGTAGCAGACACACAAAGAGAAGTACTAGCTAAGAAAAACGACGAAGAAATAGAACCGCCGTCGACGCCGCCGCCGTCGGCGCGAACGATGGAGAAGCAACCGTCCATTCCAAAAGGATTAGGAGAAACGGTACTCCCGGACAAGCCAAAGCCAAGAGTTAAACGTTCTGTCGCTCAAAACTACGACCGCGTGTTATCTCCACCAACGCCTATGTCTAAACTCAAGCCGCCGTCGGCTATTAGCAGCGCCGAAAATCTCGCGCACGCGTCGACACCGATATCGTCGACGCAAAGCAAATTCAAACGCTCCGCCTCGGGCGCCATCCTCGACGAAGCCACCAAAGCGCAAGAAGTCCTCCAAACCTGCGAACCGGTCGAGTTAGTCGTCGACCGCGTCGTCTTAGCCACGAGTGGAGCCCTTCTCTTGTGCTTCGACGACGTCGACGATTCGCTCAAAAAATGTCGCGCGTCGCTCGCCTCCAACGCCGTCGGCGTTCGCGGCGTCCAACAAACCTCCACCGCGCACTGCACGTTGGCGAGAATTTTACCAAACGCCGGCGACGAGCGCTTGTCCGATTTCGAGTTGAAACAAATCGACCAACTTCTGACGAAGTGGACGAAAAAGTTAAAAGGGGCGAAGATGACCTGTCCGAAAGCTTGGTACGTCAGAGAGGAACGGTTTTCCTCCGTCGACGGCGATAAAGTCCGCTTGCGGTTTAAAGAGTAGAAATTGTTTTGTGAGCACCTCATATTACCAAGCACCCGAACACCAAAATGTCCTCTTCCTCCTCTTCCTCTTTTGGAGAAACGAACGATTTTGCCAGCGGCAATTATCACGCTCGTCGTCGTCGCAGAACGACGAACGATGGCAGTTTGCCGTCGTCTTCGTCGTCTTCGTCTTCTCTGAGACGCATCCTCCACATCAAAAACAGCGTCTTCGGGGAAATCTCCAAAGCATCGAACGAGACGACGAAGAAGTTAAAGAAGAAGAAGAGCGAACACTACCAGCGAGTAAAAATCAAAGGCGATGGGCGGTGCATGTTTCGCGCGTTGGCGTTAGGTTTAGCGCACGTATCGAAATTGAACTTGACGTCCTCGGAAGAAACGAGAGAGGCGGATACGTTAAGAACGGCTGTTTTCGAGCAAATGTGCAGAGAGGAGGAGAAAAGGAAAGAACACGCGGAGGCGAACATGTCGATTAAATACGGCGGCGAGGCGGACGGAATCGAAGGATACTGTCGCAGAATTCAGAAGGACGACTTTTGGGGCGGCGAGACGGAGTTGTTGGTGCTGGCGAAACTGGTGAAACGGCCGATAATGGTGTATTTACCCGCGCACATGGCGAAGAACGCGGCGAGCGGAAGCGGGTACGTGTGCATACAAACGTACGGCGAAGAGTACGCGAAGAAAACGAATAAGAAGACCGGGAAGGTGACAGAGAGAGCGCCGGTGAGGCTTTTGTACGACGGATCGGTGCATTACGATCTGCTCATCTAGTAGTTGTTTATTATTATTATTATTATTATTATAATTATGGTTGTCGTTGTCAAGTAACGACGCCGTTTGGCTATTGACTAAAATGTCGAGAGAGTTACTAAACTCGCGCGTTATCATCATTCGTCGTTGTCGTCGTCACCGCCTCCGTCTATTTTTGCTCTTCTTCGTTAATGTTTCTATGTCTTCCGCGCCGGCGATGGCGGACTTGTTGGAGAGGTACGAGCCGCCCGTCGCGGTTTCGCCGACAGAAGCGCACGCGCCGAATTCGTCGTGCTTCTCCGTCGGCACTGGAGCGTTGACTTTATCGACTCTTCTCAGCGTTCTCTTCTCCATTCTGTCGACGTAGAGAACGCCGTTCAAATGATCCATCTCGTGTTGGGCGATGCGCGCCGGCCACCCAGTTAAATCCACGTCGATAGGTTTCCCATCCGGCGCGACGCCTTTCAATTTCACCTTTAAATGTCTCCTCACGAGTGCCCTATAGCCTTGCACGGATAAACACCCCTCCATAAACGCCGCGCTCGCGTCTCCGATCGGTATCAACACCGGATTGATAACCACTTTCGCTTTAAACGGATACCGTTTCTTCCTCTCCCTCTCTTCCTCGCTTTCGTCCGACATGCCTTCCTCGGTATCTTCCATCACGAATATCCGCTTCTTCACGCCAATCTGCGGCGCGGCTAAACCAACCCCACGTCCTTTCACTATCCTTAACATCTCCGAAACTAATTCTTGCACCTCCGTGCTCGAGATATCGGCTTCCTCGACTTCTTTCGAGCGTTCGTACAAACACGCCTCACCCGCCTGGACGATATCTCTTTGCCCTTTGGCTAAAGAAATCAACGAATTGAACGCGTTGGATTGGTTCTCGTTCCACGTGCCGTCGGGATCTGAGACGCCGTAACACGATGATTGCATCGCGGTGGTTACTAATCCTACTTTTCGTTGAATTCTTCGTGGTTTTGTTGCTGCTGATGATGATAATGATGTCGCCGATGTTCTTCTCGTTAGGGGTAAACCAGCGCGATGGTGATTTTGCGTTTTGGTAAACGACGACGTAAACGACGCAGAGGAGAACGAAGACGACGCTGAAATCCCCGTCGCAAAGCAGCAGCAGAGGTGGTGTTGCATGCTGCTGGAGTACTTTTATGTTTATATGTGTTATGCAAACCCGCGCGCGCGGGATTTTGTAAAGCAATGAAATACAACTCTATCCAAACTTCTCTCTTTTATTTTACGCGAATTTCTTAGCGCTCTGGTCCCGAATGCGCTTCTTCTGCCTATCTCTTCTCTCCGCGTTTGCTTGAGCTATTCTAATTTGACTATTCGTGACTAACGGTTCGTGAACGGCGTAGACGGTGTGCGCGTGCGTGCACGCACCGACCAAGAGGAGACCGACGATTTGTTCGGTTTGGAGCATCTCGCCTCGAGTGACGGATTCGATGACGCCGGTTAAGATTAAACCGAGCGTGATGGCGAATCCTTTGGCGACGGAGCCGAGGTTTTTGGTAACCAGACCGACACAAATGCCACCGATGGCGGAAGTGAAGATCGGTATGAACGTGAGGAAGGTGAAGTTGTCAAACATGGAGGACCATTTGGTGGAGCCGGCGTAGAGGAGACGTTGGATGGCCGCGGAGGAGACGAGGTTACCGGTTGGTGTTGGTGTCGCCGCCGCCTCGTCTTGTTCTTCATGGAGATGAGGTTGCGCTTGTTGCACGAAGAGTTCGTCGCCAAATGCCAGCTTGGAGACGTGGACGAAATAGACGATCGGTATAGAAGCGATGGCCATTTCAATCGTCAACACTTGCGCGGATCGTCGCAACGCTTGCAGCGAAATTTGAGTGCTCGTGCTTGCGAGTCCACTCAAACAAGACGCCGCGGTTACGGCAATTACCCCTAAATATCTCGCGTACTCTTCCTCCGCAATTACCGTCATGCCACTCGCGTCCGCTCCGTTTACGTCGCCGCTCGATCCCAACGATTTTTGCGCGTCCACCGCTGGTTCTAAAATCTCTTTGATTTGTAAAATCACGCTCGCTAACATCAACCCGAATAGACTCAAGCACTGAACGAATGTCTGTTTTGTCCCAAACACGACGTACACGAACAACGCGGTCCATATGATTTTCGTTTGATTCAAGCAGTTGAATAACACCGGGTCGACGGAGTGGTATCCGTACTGCATCAACATGTTTTGAATGGAATACACAATCGCGGGGACCACGCTCAAAGCAAACACGTTCAACCTCACCTTCCCAAACTGCCGACGAATCTCCCTCGGACCTTGCATTCGCATCGAAATCAAACACAACGCAATCTTCACGCACTCCGTCGCCGCGACGACGCCTAAGCTCGAAACGTTCGCCGATATGAACTTCTTCGTCAACAGAGGCTGCGCGCCGTACTGAACGCTCAACACGCAAAACGGCGCCACGTTCCGCGCGATTTTCTTCCACGAGATGACGAACCGTTGATGATGTTTTCCCTCTTTCGAACCACCGTGGGTGTTGTTCCTTCCTCGCGATGAAGGAAGAGGAGAAGGCGGTGTTCCCGTCGTCGTCGTCGTCGTCGTCGCGTCGATACCAAAGAAAGATTTCCTCCCCCCGTGGTCTTCTGCTCCCAAATCTGACATCTCCCTCGTCTCGGGCCTCGTCGTCGTCGGAACGTGTCCTCCTCCTCCTCCTCCTCCGCCTGCGTTGTGTACTGTTCCACCTGTGTTTTGTTTAGGAGGAGGACGTCGACTTCCTCTCGTCAAAATGTCGTTCTCTTCCTCGTCGATATCACGAAGACGGTGGTGTCGGCTACTCAATTTCCGTACATTTTTTAATCCATCCGGGGCGTCGTTTTCCCCGTCGTCCTCGTCCTCGTCTTGTGTTTCCTCCCTCTCTCTCGCGTCCTCGTCTTTAAACTTTTTCGTCTTTAAAGACGTCCTCCTCCTCGCTCGCATCGTTCTCGCGGAAATTTCTTCTCTCGGAGGCACCATTCGCGCGGCGCGGGCGGTTTTGGAGGCGTCTTTGTTCTTCTGGTGTTCTTATCTCACGTCAGATGGATGGTCGACGGCTACACGGGGCGGAGAAAGAAAAATGGAGGAGCGTGTGGCCTCTTAAATTCTCACGTAAAGAGGTGAAAAGGCCAAAAAGCGGTTTCCGTAAAAATTATTTGGAGGGGACTTTTGTGCCAGAGTGGTTGGAGGAAAAACATGCAAACCCTAAATTTTGTGAGCCGAAAAAAATGTATTTTGATGAGTCCATGAGAAAGGAATTAAATGAACGTAAAGGGACAGTTTCAAGTGCGACTTCTTTCTCGTGTTTCTCAGTTGTTTCTCGTGGGATTTGGTTGTTAATATAAACTAGTATTAATAAAGTTGGTATTAAAAAAATCCTCTTTTGCGCCAATAACGCGATGCCTTTAATTCAGTTCTTCTTCTTTAATCAATCTCTTTTTTAAGCGCTTCCGTACTTACTCGGCGGCGATTCACCCTTTGGCGCGTCTAACAAAGGCGCGTGGCGATCGTCGTCGTAGTTCCCCGTGTGGTCGTCGTCGTCCGAATCGTCGCCCCCGCTTGGGCAACAGCACGATTCGCAGATGCAACAGTACGCTCTTCGGCGTCGACTGGAGCATAAGGCGACGTTGGCGATGTCTTGGGACCCCGGGTAGCCGTTTCGGTTCAAGTCTCTTTCTAACTGGTCGCCTTCTTTGACTAAATGGACCCAGGAGGAGAGGATGATAAACGTGCCGGCGGCCATGACGATGAACCAGGAGACGTACGGGTTCGTGACTTCGGGTTGCATGGCGATGCGGAGTTGGTCGGCGGACATGAGGAAGAAGTCGAATGCGCCGTGGTAGAGCCAGGAGCGGGAGATGCACTTGATTGGATCGATGAAAAATCCGTTTGAGGCTTGGATGATCCAGTGCGCTCGGACGTACCGCATGCCAGAAAGACCGGCCCAAATGGCGTGCATGGGCATGAAGCCTCTGGTAACGGTTATCATCGTCGCCGTGGCACCACGTTCTTCGTCATACAATGGACGCCCGTCCATGGTTTGTACCGTGCAGTTGATTGCAGTTTGGTTCCAGCTCGTGATGGCGACTTCGGTCTGGTTGCCGTTCGGATCGGCGAAACCGTACCGGGTCAACGCGCGAACGATGACGCTTTCGCGTTGTTTCGGATCATCCGTGACAACACCCAAACGACCGCTACTTTTCTGCTGTTGTTGTTGTTCCCCCTCGTTGTTGTTGTTGTTGTTGTTGTTGTTGTTGTTGTTGTTGTTGTTCGGGTAGCTAATGCCACCGCCACTATTGCTATTTTCTCCTCCCTCGCCGTCGCTCTCTTGTTCGCCCATTTTCCCAACCGTCAATCTACCATCCTCGGCGGCGCTCACGCTGGATAATCGCAAGTACTCCTTCGCGTTCGATGGTCTCAATATCCCCTTCGTGATGTACGAATGCATGCCATCTGTCGCCTTCTCGAGAGACAATTTTGTTTGCGCAAAACTTTCGTAGATGCCTTGCAAAATTTGGTTCTTAAACTCCCAAATGATCTCGCGATCGTCGTACACCGGGTGCAATTGGCCTTTACCGCCGCTGCTTTTTCTTGAAATACCAGTCATCTTCCCGAGAAACGGGATCCATCCAGAATCCGTGGACATGAAATAACTCATTTTGTGTGATAGTTGCTTTTGTTGTTGAATTATGTGTTGTTGCTCTTGAGCGTACGCTCTTTGCGCGTCGTCGTTTACTTCTTCTACCGCTTTTGCTTTTTCTGCCGCCGCCGCTTTAGATTTCGACTTCGTGCTCGTGATCAAGGCTGGGATGCTTTGCGTTTCTTGCGTCACTTCTTGCGCCGCCGCTGCTGTCGCCGCCGTCGCTTCGTTCGGTATCACCGCCTCCGCGATTGGAGTATCCAAAGACCCGCTCAACACCACAATCCTCGGGTGTATTGGATCGGTACACACCACCGTAATATCCGCTTTCGTCACGTCCATCAACACTTGCGTATTTTGCATTTGCTCGTACGTTCGTACCCCGTACTGAACGTTCTCGATCCACGCGAATCCTAAGCCGACTACCATGGCTAACAAAACAACCTTCCTTGGCGACCGAGTTCGTTTGGACCAGCCGATGGCGTACGAACATCCCCCCATATCCTCCTCCAACTCTGCTTTGCTCCCTAAACTGTCGTCTTTCGCTCTCACCCACCTGCTGGCGACGAAATACTTCGCCGTCTCTTCGCTAAATCCGGCTAAAATGAACGCCAACCATGCCGTCGCCATGATCGTTTCCACGCTGACGCCTCCTTGACCTTCCTCGTTCGTCGGCGGTTCCGCGCTAAACGCCATCGCCGAGTACCCGAGCAACGCCGTCACGATCCCGGCGGCGAACGCTCTCACCGTATACACCGCGATCGGCGCCACAATCGCCCCACACCAAAACGTCTGCGCTAAAACCCCGAACGATAAGTGCTCGTGAAACTGGTCGTTGTGCCCTCGCTTGGACATGTACACGAAAAACACCGCCCACATGCAGCACGGAATCAACGCGGCGAATAAGACAATCACCGCGGACAACCAATCGCCCTCGCACTCGAGCGTCGTGATGATGCCTTTCGCGAGGAACAATAAGAGCGTCACGAACAGCCACGAGAACGAGCTCGAATCGTCCGACCAGACCGAGAGGCACGTGACGTACCAGCTTTGTCGTTGCGCGAAATCTTCGACGCGCGTTGCCGTCCTCGGCGACTGAGGAATGCTGCTGCGCTTTGGGGGTAACGCCATTTTTTTATCGCGCTCGTCGTCGTCTGATGATGGTGATGGAAATGATTTTGTGTATCTCTCTTCTGTTGCTGCGTCTGCTTACGATGCTTAAGAAGGAGAGGCACTCGAGCGCGCAGCACTCACCACCCACCGCAGAACGTGCGAAATTGATACAAAACAGCGTCCGTCGGGTTTCTTTTCTTTCCGCGTTTGTTGTTGTTGTTCTTGCGAGACGAGATTTTGATGGATTTTGAGGCGCGTCTTCGTTTGGGTGTTCGGCAGTTTAGGGTTTTTGATTGAAACCCTAAATTTTCAGTTTTGTGTGTTTGTTTTGGGCTCGTGACAAAGAGCACCACGACTGCCTAAACTCCTTGCTCGAAAAAGGGTGCCCAGAACCAACGGACGAAGACTACGCTTGGTTTGTCGAGCGATGCGATTGGTTTGTCGAGCAAAAGCGATTGACCACACAGATAGAGAGAAATACATGGAGAGAGACTTCGAGTAACGCTTTTTTTAACAATCTCTTTTACGGTTTCTTCTTCCTCCTGAGCTCGAAAATTTTCGGCGGCGGAGATACTACAGACGATATTGATTCTTTCTCAAACTCGTTCGAGGAGGAGGAGGAGCTTTGCTGTTGGTTGGCTTTGTCTGTCAATTGGCTTTGTCGAGTCAAAAGTCCTCCTCCTATTTTTTCGCTGTATTTCACCTTGAACTTTCCTTTGACGCCGCCGCCGATGACGCCGCTGGCTTTTTTCAAAGCCTCCGGGTTTTTGAAGTGCGCTATGTATTCCGCGTCGTCGAAATCCCCGGATTCCTTTTCGTCGACTTCGACGGCGAATTGGCCGGCCCAGGGGCGGAGCATGAGAAACAACGTTTTTTTGTCCGCGCCGTCGGAGAACGTGGCAGTGAGACGTTCGTATTCGACGCCGCCGTTTCGTTTGGTGTGGTATGAAGTAAAACCGGGGAAGTATTCGTCCTCGTTGGCGTCTTCGGGTGGCTGGTTCATTGAAGAAGGAGTACTACTGCCTCCTACTCCGTTGGACGTCGTCGTCGTCGCCATCATCATCATCATTCGATCCTTCTCCTCTTTTTCTTTCTTCAACTCGTCGTGCGCCAAAATCGCCTCGCGTAAGTTAATCGTTGGTTTCTTACACGCGGTCGTTCGAAACACGTCCACGCGTCGGTTCGGCTCGTTGCCGTAGCTTTGCGAAGTGAATCCCCACAACGCGGCGTATTCGTGGACGACGCCGCGGAGAAATTTTGTCATCGGAGGAAACGTCGCGCGACGATTGTTGGCGTCTCTCGCCATCTCTTCGAATTTCTGTTCGATTTGCGCGCACAAACGAGGATTGTTTTTCGCCGCTTTCAAGTGTTCTTGTTTGAACGCACTTTTCGCGCCCGATACGGCAAACGCGGAGACGTGCGAGTCTGGATTCGAAATGCCAAACGCCGCTGCGAGTTGCGCGCGCCTCGCTTCGTCTGCGTTTACCGAATCGTTCGGAAGCGCCGCGGCGGCAAACTCAGCCTCTCGTTGACGCTCTCGTTGTTTTTCGTGGTGGTTCGCCGGTGGCTCTGACGACGATGAAATAGTTTGCGTCGGTGGTGGTGGTTGTACTCGAGGTCGTCCAACGACACTACCGCCATCGTCGTCGTGCAAACTCGACGCTCTCTGCGCCATTCGGCTCCACCCGCCGGTACCGATTCGAGTGGTCGAACTCCCGCTTCCGGATCCTAAACTCGGGAAATTTTCCGCGCTCGACAGCGGGATGTTGCTATTACTTCCGTGCCTTCGAATAGCCTCTGGATTCGACCAACCGCTAAACGAAGTCTGCGCCGCTCTCAACGTTTGTCCGCGCGACATGGCGATATCGTCGTCCACCATGGCAAACGCGCCAAACGCTCGAAACGCGTTTTCTTGTTGTTCGATGGACGTTTCTAAATTCGCCGCTAAAGCTTGCTGTGCGGAAGCTTCGCTATTACTGTTGTTCATGTTGGTGGTGGTGGAGGTGGCGTTCCTATTGCTACTATTACTATTGCCGTTTTGCTGCTGATGATGATGATTTCTTCCACTACTACTATTCTCGCCTTGCCTTCGCTCTCGAATGCTCGTAAACATCGACGACGCCAACGTTCTCCTCAACTCTTCCCGTTCTCTTTGCATCCTCGCTCTCTGCTCCTCCGTCCTTCTCTCCGCGTTCTCCAGCTCATCTTTCTTCTCTTTTTGTAAATTTACATACGCTCTGTGGACGCTAAACTTTTTCAACGAAAACTTCCGCAAATGTTCGTCCAACCTTTGACAATCGCTCGCGTCCAACGCCTCTCTCGTCAACGGATTCTCAAACGTCTTCGCGTTCACGACGTACTCCGCCAACGACTCCGGGTCGAACAGATGTTTCACTTGCAGTTGCTCTTCAGACGTTTGAATCGTCGTCGTCGTCATCATCCTTGCCGCCGCCTCTGCGTTTTCGTCATCTTCCTCGTCGTCGTTCAACAAAGACGAATAGCTTTGCTCTCTCTTAAACTTCTTCCCGAGTAACTCAAACGGCGCGTGCGTTTGTTCGCAAAACGGTTCCAACGTGATTGGATCGCACTTTTCCTCCGGTAACTCTTTCCACCAATTCTTCTTTTTCGCGTCGTCGTTCGCTCCTCGTCTGGGAACTCTCGGTTGCGTCGTGCCCTTCTTTTGCTTCTCCTTCTGTTCTTTGTGTTGTTTCAGCGGCGGCGGCGGCACGAAACCCGCTTCTTCTTTTCCTCCTCCTCCTCCTCCTCGGCGCGCGTTGAAACCATCCCCAAATGCATCTTCCTCATCCCGTCTTCTCGGAGGGGCGCCTCGCGCGGATTTCGGCTTCTCCTTCTTCCTCGTCGTCTTCTTCTTCGCATTCGTCTCGTCCTTCTTTTCCTCCGTTCCCGTTGGCGTCGCGCGACGTGAGTCGTTTTCGGACGATGCATTCATCGCGTGTATCTTTCCCTTATAGAGAGTACGCGAGGAAGAAGATTTTGAGGACGACCGACGACACAAAGAGAGAGAGAGAGAGACGTTCGTCCTCCAACGCGGCCCGCGAATGCTCGTCCTCCTCCTCGTGCTCTCCTTTCCGAAGGCTTTGTGTCGTCGTCGTCGTCTTCTTCTTTT
>Ga0255752_10001577_pt1 | contig 26299 bp, 25 predicted proteins | sample 011ome_25_FD_179952 | JGI IMG/M metagenome (GOLD analysis project Ga0255752, IMG submission 179952) | Coastal salt marsh microbial communities from the Groves Creek Marsh, Skidaway Island, Georgia - 011512CT metaG (version 2) | ecosystem: Environmental > Aquatic > Marine > Intertidal zone >... | reverse complement strand
TGCGGAGGTTGGGTATGGCAAGAATTTCCCGTCATTGTCGAGGGGGAAAGGGATGTGGTGAACAGTGCTGAAGGGGCCTTCAGGTCGGCCCGCGCCGTTGTTGAATACCGTCACTCCCAGTCCTTCCACCAGGTCGGTGAAGCGCGCATCGTGTTGGCCAAAAAAAACCTGATCGGTCACTGCGCCTCGCCCGTAAGTTGCGGGGTTGCCCCACCTCCAAATCAAATCACCACCTTGGCCATATTGGCCGCCGGATGAGCCGCCGGCTTCGTTTTCCGTGGTGCTGTGGTCAATGACCCAAATTTCATCCCAGTTGCGGCTGCTCAAGATGATTTCATCCCGTTCAGGGTGATAGTCGATGCTGTTGACATGCAGCCAATCGAATGCAGCATCTTGACCCAATCCCGGGCCGGATACCTCGGCAACCGCCGCAAAATTCACGTCAAACCGCCCGGGGAAATCCGCGGGCTCACCAAAATGGGGCAAGGAAGGGTCGCTATTTTGAATCAGGTGGTCCCAAGGTGTCCAACTCCATACGACTTCACTTCCGCCTTCGTCCCATGGTGCCAATTCAAAAATTCGAGTCACCCAGACTTCTTCGGGAGTCAATTCAGGTAAACGTCCGCGGCTTATGGCTTCTGCTCCGGTATGCTTTTCCCAAGCAATGGCTAAGATGTGGCCGTTCGGCATGGGAGCAATGTCGTGATGGAAATGGAGGGAATCTGAGGCAAGCGTATCGGACCAAATCAGGTTTCCTTCCCAGCTGAATCTTTCGATCATACCACCGATCCCGCCTCCGACGAATTGCCCCGTCAAGTGCTTGCGCGTGCGCAACAAATCGCCATTGTCGAGCAGGTAGGCGCTTAAACCGGGTCGACCTTCACTTTGCCAGGATTGGATGACCTGTCCACATCGGTCAATCAAGTGGGTCGTTTGGGAACCGTTCGGGCTGAACAGGCAATAGCCACTTTCGGCTGATTCCGCAATGAACGTGGTGCCAACGGTGTTTTGGGCAACCATGTTCCAACTGATCGACAACAGGAATGCCCCGGAAAACATGAGCCTCAGGATGCGTCCAACCATGCGGCTTGCTTTTTTTCTGCCGGAATGAAACTGGCCTCAAAGGCCCAATTCAAACAAGTTTGCAAGGCCTCCCAATCCAGGGTAGTTTGGTCAATGAGGAGCTCGAATTCTCGTTTTAAGTGCGTACACATGATTCCCGGGTCGTCTGTATTCACAGTGGTTTTGACTCCGGCGGCGTACAACTTTGAAATGGGATGTTCGGCAATCGAAGCACAAGCACCGGTGAGCCAATTGCTGGTTGGGCAAAGTTCCAGCGGTGTATCCGTTTGGATCAGCAAGTCGACTACTTTGGGATCTTCGATGGCTTGTAAGCCGTGGCCAATTCGATCCGCACCCATTTGCTCGATGGCCGTTCGGATGTTTTTAGAAATTCCCGGAATTAGGGGCTCTCCGGCATGAACGGTGATACCCAATCCCCCGGCTTTGGCTCGATTGAAAAGGGGAATGAATGGCTCGGGGTCGAAATCCACCTCATTATCTGCCAAATCAAGTGCCATAAAACCGTTCCGGTGGTTGAGTGCAAAATCCACCCAGTAAGCATTGTCTTGAACGGATTTGGTTCGTTGCAGGATGCAGATGAGACCTACAGCGATGGGATAGGTGGCTTCCGCGCGGGTGACGCCTCGTTGGATGGCTTCTTGAAGCGCATCAGCGGTCATGTGCGTGTGCTTGTCCAGAAGAAAACTGGGCGCATAGCGCAACTCCAATACCCGAACATTGGACTGTAGGTACATGTCCTCGCAAACTTCAAATGCAACCTGCTCCATCAATTCAGCCGAATCGAGGATGTCGCGGGTATTGAGAAATTTATGCAGCACGGATTGGAGTTGTCCCATAGGTTGGTCAATGAGAAAGGCATCCGTAAAGGCTTGTTCAGTTTGGACATCGTACCCACGTTCCAAGGCCAATTTGCGCAAGGTGCTTTGACGAATGGCCAATTCTAAGTGGCAATGCAATTCGACTTTTTTCGCCGATTGGATTCTTTCCTTGTGCGTGTCCTGCTCCATGTTTCAAATGTACGCTTTGCACCGCGTGACTTGCGTACTTTTGCACCATGGCGGTGGAGATAAAAAACAAGAAGGCTTCGTATACCTACTTTTTGACGGATGACTTTACCGCTGGAATCCAACTCGTGGGTTCAGAAGTAAAGTCCATTCGAGCGGGAAAGGCGAGCATTACTGAGGCGTATTGTCGGTTTCTGAATAATGAGTTTTTCGTATTCAATATGTACATCGCGGAGTACCCGAATGCCGGTTACACACCACACGAGGTTCGTCGCCCCCGAAAACTGCTGTTGCAAAAAACGGAGTTGAAGAAACTGGAGAAGAAGCTGAAAGACGTAGGGGTCACCGTGGTGCCAACGCTGATGTTTATCGGAGCCAGCGGTTATGCGAAATTGAATATTTCCGTAGCAAAGGGCAAGAAGCTACACGACAAGCGTGCAACGCTTAAAGACAAAGATCAAGCGAGGGACTTGGACCGAATGTCATAAAGTGACGCGTGAGGCGGTTACGCGATACGATTCATTGAACGCATCCCAATCCCAGAGAAAATGGGCCATGAGCCCTTTCAATTCTCGCTGTATGTTCGGTTCGGGGGTGTTCATATCCCGGAAATACGGCTCTTGAAATTGATTCAAGTGGTATTTGTAGAAGATGGCACGAGTCATCGCCGTCACTAGGTTTTTCGAGGGACGGTTGATTTGCTTCATGAACGCTCGGTATTGTTTCACTTTTGTCGTGAACAATTCGGGTGAAATGTCCAGCGAACGTGCGAAACGCGAACAGATGTGTTGAATGATTTGGCGATCGACGCCGCTCTCGAAATGCTGGGGAATCATCTGCAGGTTGGCAGAAACAATGATCATCAAAAATCGGCCGTAATCTTCAGGATGAAGTTGTGGTGATTCGATGAAAGTCGGGTTCTCATTCAGGAAGGCTGCGATTTCTGGCCATCCCTGTTCCACGGTTTCGAACGTGGTCTCCACGAACAAAGCGGCCACCTGTTCTTCGGTGAGTTTTCTCCGCGTCATCCAACTTAACAGCCCCAGGTTCTTCATTGTTGGATATCAAAACTAGGTGAGAGAGGAATGCATGGGAAGGGGGCGAAGACAAGGGCTTTCAACAGATTTTTCCACAGGTTGCCCAAGGAATCGATGTAATTTTGCCGCATGTACAAGCTTTTGAAGGCGCTCATTTTTCGTTTTTCACCTGAACAAGCACACGAGTTGACGATGAAGTTCTTGTCGTTGGCGTGTTCGATACCGGGGTTGGCCGGGGCCATCAGAGCAAACTACTGGGTACAACACCCCAGTTTAAACGTGAACGTTGCGGGATTGCAGTTCCCGAATCCAGTGGGCCTGGCTGCGGGATTTGACAAAGACGCAAAATGGTTGAAGGAATTGGAGACCCTGGGTTTTGGATTTGTGGAAATAGGAACGGTCACCCCCCGCGCCCAATCCGGGAACCCCAAGCCTCGCTTGTTCCGATTGCCGGATGATGAAGGGATCATCAACCGCATGGGCTTCAATAACGATGGAGTAGAGGCAGCGGTTGAGCGTTTGAAGCATCGACCCAAAGGATTGATTGTAGGAGGTAACATCGGTAAGAACAAGGTTACGCCGAACGATCAGGCAGAGGAGGATTATATGGCGTGTTTTCAAGCGTTGCACCCTTACGTGGATTATTTTGTGGTGAACGTGAGTTCTCCCAACACCCCGGGCTTACGGGATTTGCAGGCAAAGGAGCCGCTGGCGAAACTTCTTCAGTCGTTGATGCTCAAAAACCTTTCGGAGGAGCAACAGCGTCCGATTTTCTTGAAAATTGCACCAGACCTGACCGACGAGCAATTGGATGACATTGTTGATTTGGTCGGTGAAACGGGAATTGCAGGGGTCATTGCAACCAATACGACCATTTCGCGCGCGGGGCTAAACACCAAAGCAGAAGAGGTTGAAGCCATGGGCGCTGGCGGATTGAGTGGTGCACCGGTCAAGAATCGTTCTACTGAGGTCATTCGGTATTTACATACCAAATCGGGCGGTGCCTTTCCCATCATCGGTGTCGGAGGTGTCGCATCCGGGGCGGACGCCCAAGAAAAGTTGGAAGCAGGCGCGTCGCTGGTACAGGTGTATTCTGGCCTAGTCTATGAAGGCCCAGGACTGGTCAAACGCATCAATCAACACTTGTCAGCCCCATAAAGCCTCGAACGAAGGTGCGAGGTCGGTGGCGCGAATTCCCTTTTCTGTTTCCGTCAAACGGCAGCATGCGTTTTGGGCATCGTGTTCAAAAAACAATACCCAATCTTCTTGAGCGGCTTGCTGCAACAGCTCGCCTTTTTCCTCCATCGTGAGCAGGGGACGGGTGTCGTAACCGATTACCCAAGCCATGGGAATGTGGGCTGCGGCTGGAGTCAAATCCGCCATGTAAGCGATGCGCGTGCCATTGTATTCAATGATGGGGAGCATTTGGCTTTCGGTATGGCCGTCTGCGAAGAAGATTCGCAGCCCGGGATATCGCTCACCGAATGGCTGCCGATTCCACCGGCCTGAGCGTTCGATGAATTGCAATTGGCCGCTTTCCTGAAGGGGGATGAGGTTCTCGCTCAAAAAGGAAGCCTTCTCACGAGGGTTGGGATTCATGGCCCAATCCCAGTGGCGGGCACAACTCCAAAATTGAGCGTTGGGGAAAGCCGGCTTGAGCATGCCATTGCGATCCCGCTCGACGGCGCCACCCACATGGTCAAAATGCAAGTGGGTGAGCAGGACATCGGTGATGTCAGCCCGTGAAAAGCCCCGCTTGGCCAATTCACCATCCAACGACATGTCGCCGTGCAAATGATAGTGGCTGAAAAACTTTTCTGATTGCTTGTTTCCAATTCCCGTGTCGATGAGCAACAAATGATCTCCGTCTTCGACCAACAAACAACGCATGGCCCAGGAGCAAAGGTTGTTTTCATCTGGCGGCACATGGGATTTCCACAGGACTTTTGGCACCACGCCAAACATCGCGCCACCGTCCAATTTAAAGTTGCCTGTATGTATGGTATGCAGTTTCATGGTATTTGCTCAAAATGGAAGCAGCATCCACAGGGCCATGCCCACCATCAACAAGTCTTCTACTATGGTGACGGTGGTCATGGGAAGGTTGAAAACCGTTCCCAAGCACGCACATTGAATGGGCTGCTTTTTCATAACGGCCTGAATTACACCGATCGCGCTGAATCCCATGATGCCAACGGTGGCTGCTGCAACTTCAACCGAATGACCAGCGGTGCACCAACCTATGCCCAAGCCTAATTCCAAAAAGGGATAAATGTAGCCGTAGGCTTTCCAACGGCGCGCCAGCAGATCGTACCCTTGATAGCTGTTGACAAATCCTTCGATATCCAAGAATTTGAAAAAGGAAAAAACCAGGAAAAATCCACCCATGAAGATGGCCATCCACTTGCTCCAATCGCCACCAGATTGCCAGGTGACCAAACTGGAAATTCCGGTCAAAAACAATCCGATCAAAATCAGCGGCCAGAACGTTTTCAAAGAGGATGCCGAAGATTCCACTGCCTTTTCAGAAACAGTATATTTCGGATAAGGGGCCAAAGCATTTTCGAGGTCACGCATGTGCACTTCGCGATCCGCATGGATTGTGACCTGACCCGATGCCAGGTCGACTGAAGCGTCCGCCACACCTTCAATGGACTTGCACAGGAAAGTCACTTTTGCAGCGCAACCGCCGCACGTCATACCTGTTACTTGGAATGTCGCATTCATGATGCGAAGTTCGAGGAAATGGGGTGATTGACGTCGGATTGAGGCCTATTTTTGCACCTGAATTCAATCGTTGTATGGAACTTAACGAACTGACTGCACTTTCACCAATCGATGGCCGGTATCGCGGCAAAACGCACCAGCTCGCTCCGTTTTTGTCAGAATGGGGATTGATGAAATACCGGGTGCAGGTAGAAGTTGAGTATTTCATCGCATTGGGCAACGAGTCGGGTGTAGGCGTCAGGTCGGCAAGTGATGCCGAAAAAGCAGCTTTGCGCGACATCTACCGAAACTTCAGCGAAACGGATGCGGGCGAAATCAAAGATTTTGAGCGCGTCACCAACCACGACGTCAAAGCAGTAGAGTATTTCCTCAAGGAAAAAATGAAGGCCATGGGCTTGGAGGAGTCGCTTGAATTTGTGCATTTCGGATTGACATCTCAAGATGTGAACAACACAGCGATTCCGTTGTCTCTGAAGGCAGCAACCACCGAAGTCGTGTTGCCGCAACTCCGTGAAATTCGGGCCACCTTGTTGGCTCAAGCGCGTCAGTGGCGTGACATTCCTATGTTGGCTAGAACACACGGGCAACCGGCGTCTCCGGTGACCTTGGGTAAGGAATGGGCTGTTTATGTCAACCGGTTGGATGCCCAACTGGATGAACTGGAAACCTTTGAATACGGTGCGAAGTTTGGCGGTGCCACCGGGCAATTCAATGCACATGCGGTCGCTTTCCCAAGTGTGGATTGGATCACATTTGCCAATGCATTTGTCGAAGGCCAATTGGGGTTGAAGCGCAGTCAAATCACTACACAAATCGAGCATTACGATGGATTGGCTGCATGGTGCGATTTGATGCGCCGGATCCACATCATTTTGTTGGACATGTGCCGGGATGTTTGGACGTACATCAGCCTGGATTACTTCAAGCAACAGATCAAAGCGGGAGAGGTCGGCAGCAGTGCCATGCCGCATAAGGTCAATCCTATAGATTTTGAAAACGCAGAAGGAAATTTCGGCGTTGCGAATGCATTGCTTCACCATTTTGCTGAAAAATTGCCTGTGAGCCGGATGCAACGGGACCTGACCGACTCGACTGTGTTGCGGAACTTGAGTGTTCCACTCGGACACGGCATGGTCGCATTTGCATCGATGCAAAAGGGGTTGGGTAAGTTGTTGCTTAATGCAGATCGTATGGAATCGGATTTGCAGGCCAATTGGGCCGTTGTGGCCGAAGGCATCCAAACCATCTTGCGCCGTGAAGGGTACCCGAAGCCGTATGAAGCGCTGAAAGCACTGACCCGCCAAAACACGGTCATTGATGAATCGGCCATTGGAGCGTTCATCGAAGGCTTGGATGTCAGTGAAGCAATCAAGTATGAATTGCGGCGTTTATCCCCAAGTAACTACATTGGCTTGTCTGCCCAGTTGGTGGACACCTTGAAGGACCGTTGATTTGAAGCGACTGCGCGAACTGTTTGCATTCTTGATGCCGTACAAGGGAAACTTGGCGGTGAATGTGGTCTGCAACGTATTGAACGCCATTTTGTCCTTGTTCACCTTCTTGAGCGTGGTGCCGTTTCTGAGGATCTTGTTCGGCACCGGAAAAAGCGTTACTACGTCCTCCGAATTAGCGGATACCGGATTGGAGCGGTGGAGCAATGCATTCGACGGTTTTGTGGCCGAGGTCGGGGCGGAAACCGCTTTGCTTTGGATTTGTATCGGAATTGTTGGGGTGACGGTCACCAAAAACGCGGTAGGCTATTTGGCACTTTTTTCATTGGCCACCATCCGAACTGGGGTGAGCCGGGATTTGCGTAACCGCATGTACCAAAAAATTCTGCGGCTTCCCATGACTTGGTTCACAGAATCGAGGAAGGGCGACGCGATCAGCAGGATGACCAATGACCTCATGGAGGTGGAATTCAGCGTGATTGGTACCATTGAAATCCTGTTCAAGTCCCCCATTGCAATCCTCGTTTCACTGGGGACTTTGTTCTATTTGAGTTGGGAACTCACACTTTTCTCCATCTTGTTTTTACCAATGAGCGGTTACCTGATTTCGAGAATTGCAAAGAGTCTCAAGCACGCTGCCCGTCGCGGAAAGGAGGAGCTCGGTAGCCTAATCTCGATTTTGGAAGAAACATTGGCAGGCATCACCGTGATCAAGGCATTTCACGCTGAAACCCATTTCCAATCGCGATTCATGGCCTCGAATGAGCGGTTTTTCCGACTGATGCGCAGGTTGTATAAGCGGGAATATTTGTCCTCGCCTGTGTCCGAAACCGTTTCCCTCACTGTGATGGCGGTGTTGTTGTGGTTCGGCGGAAGGATTGTACTGTCGGGCGATGGAGGCATGTCCGGGGACTGGTTTATTGGTTACCTCGTGGTGTTTTCGCAAATTATCCCACCTGCGCGAGCTATCAGCGACGGTTGGTTTAGAATCCAGAAGGGATCCGCATCATTGGAACGGTTAGATGAAATCCTTCAAGCAGAAGAGCTCAAGAATGAGGGGCGTGAACTGGCCGCTCCACTGCAGGATGCCATTCGGTTTGATGGCGTTTCCTTTAGCTACGGAGACGGGCCGGTGTTGCAAGACGTTTCGTTCATCATCCAGCGTGGTGAAACGGTAGCGCTCGTGGGGCCAAGCGGATCCGGTAAAACCACCTTAATGCACTTATTGGCTCGATTCTATCGACCTGATTCGGGAATCATTTCTTGGGACGGCCAACCCATTGAAAATTTCGAATTGGTAAGTTTTCGGGAGCAACTGGGGTTGGTCACGCAGGAATCGCGGTTATTCAACGCCTCAGTTTCGGAGAACATCCGGCTGAATTCGGTGGGCACATCGGACGATGCGTCGTCCTTGCTTCCCGTGGCAGAAGCTGCGAACGCGCTTGAATTCATTGAAAAAATGAACCAAGGTTGGGATGCCAGTGTGGGAGATGGTGGAAGCAGGTTGAGCGGCGGACAGCGCCAACGTTTGAGCATTGCACGCGCTTTATACAAAGATCCACCGGTACTGCTTTTGGATGAGGCGACTTCGGCCTTGGATACCGAATCGGAATTCAAAGTCCAACAAGCCATTGACCGACTCATGCAAGGACGTACGACTTTGGTAGTAGCGCATCGCTTGAGCACGGTTCGGCATGCTGATCGAATCTTGGTCATGGAAGAGGGGAGTATTGTGGAAATGGGAAACCATGAAGAATTGATGGCGCAAGAGGGGCTCTATCAAAAATTGGTCACCATGCAAGATTTGAAGTGATCATGGCGAAAAAAACGCGGATCGGTGCAGTTTTGGGAAATCGATGCCCTAAATGCTATGAGGGTAAGCTGTTTACTGACAAAGCATACGATGTAAAACGACTGTCTGCTATGCACCCGAATTGCCCAGTTTGTCATGAAGATTTCACGCGCGAGCCTGGCTTTTACTTTGGTGCAGCATACGTGTCGTATGCATTGACAATAGCGCTTTGGGTAGCGGTCCTGGTAGCGCTCATCTGCTTCGATTGGTGGGGATGGTTAACGTTCAGTTTTTTTGAAGACGTGACCCTGTTTCTTACAACTGGAGTTTTCCTCTTGGTTATCCTCATGCCGCTGATTTTGCGATTGAGTCGCTCCATTTGGCTCCATATGTTTACCAAACATCGTTGAGCCTTCTCAACTTTGTCCAAAAAATCAAAGGGGCCCCTCCGTTGAGGGACCCCTTCTCACCAAATCGCCTGATTCATAACGCTCGATTCGAGCGTGGCAAAACCAAAACCTAACTGCTATTACGGCAGGTCTTCTTTTTTGGTTTCGTTTTGCTGAAAAAAAATCGAAAATATTATCCAGATAACTGGTAATCAGCAAGTTAATTCACTGATTTTTTTTGAGTCATCTCCTCGTTTTGCACCCGGATGCTTTCTTTATGCACCTGTTCGAGGTAGGTTGCGATGAATTCGGGGCCCAATCCAGCCGATGCAGCCCATGCTCCTCGGGTATCGAATACCTCTTTCCATCGATCCATTTGAAGAATGGTCATGCCGTGCTCGCTTTTGTACCGACCTATTTCTCGAGCCAAACTCATCCTTGCGTGCAACAGTTCAATCACCTGTTCATCGATGGAGTCCATGCGCAGCCGCAATGCATCGAGGTTCTCAGTATGTGCCGAACCGGATTTTGTATCGCGAATAGTCAATTGGCCGATCAAATCCGTGAACTCCTGTGGAGTGATTTGTTGTGCCGCATCACTCAATGCCTGCGTGGGGTTACAGTGGCTTTCAATCATCAAGCCGTGCATCCCGAGGTCCATGGCTTTTTGCGCTACAAAAGGAATCAAGTCTGTCCGCCCTGCGATGTGACTGGGGTCGCAGATAATGCGCAATTCAGGCATGGCCATTTGCAGCGCGATCGCAATTTCCCACATTGGTGCATTGCGGTATTCTTGCTGGCCATATTTGCTGAACCCCCTATGGATAGCCCAAACTGGAGCGTTCACCGCATGCTGCATGCGCTCAATGGCACCCATCCACAGCGGAAGATCGGCATGCATGGGATTCTTGACCATGACGGGTACCTCCGTACCGCGCAAGGCGTCGGCAATTTCTTGAACAGCAAAAGGACTCACAGTGGTTCTCGCACCCACCCACAGAACATCGATTCCTTTTTGGAGGCACGATTCAACGTGCTGAGCATTCGCAACTTCCGTGGCTACCGGTATGCCGAGGGTTTGCCTCGCCTCGACCAACCAATCCAACGCTTCATTGCCACGGCCTTCAAAGCCGTTGGGACGAGTCCGCGGTTTCCAAATCCCTGCCCTGAGCAGGTGTATACCGCTTTGTGCTAAGCTCGTTGCAGTCTCCAGCACTTGCTCACGCGACTCTGCACTGCACGGACCGCTGATGAGGAACGGTCGTTGAACCGATTCCAAGTTTCCTGCCAAAGCGGGGCGTCCGATGAAGTTTTTGGTCACCACAATTCAAAGATACGTTGGGAAAAGAGTGAAATGCCGCCGTTGAATGAAGAGAGGTCTCGAAGCCTTGCCAACAAACGCAAAGTGCACAAAAAAAGCCTTGGATTACCCAAAGCTTTCATCGTACCCGGAACTGGACTCGAACCAGCACGCCCGAAGGCACAGCCGCCTGAAGACTGCGCGTCTACCAATTTCGCCACCCGGGTAGGAGTGAAGTGCCCAGAGCGGGACTCGAACCCGCACGCCCTAACGGACACATGGCCCTCAACCATGCCTGTCTACCAATTTCAGCACCTGGGCGGTGCAAAAAGAAGGGCGTCAAAGACACCCTCTTTTTTGTGACCCCTCTGGGACTCGAACCCAGGACCCTCTCATTAAAAGTGAGATGCTCTAACCAGCTGAGCTAAGAGGTCTTTTTCCCTCGTTTGGGGGGGCAAAGATAGTCAGATTTTTTATCTGCAAGCAGGAGGGAGACAAAAAGTGAATGACTCATCTCAATCTTCTGGTTTTTTTTAAACAAAGTACCGGCAACCTTCCCTCGGCTTCTGTTGTCTATCTTGCATGCAGAAACCTTGCTTGAAAAACAATGCTCTGATGAAGCTACGTTCCTTTATTCTCATGGCCTTGGTTGCCTCCACAACGGTCTCAATTGCTCAAGAGATTCCAATATCCAACTCGGAGTTGACCGCCTGCCAAGGGTTTTTGGTAGATACTGGATTGAGTGCAGGTGATTACGGCCCAAATGAGGACATCACCATGACTGTTTGCCCGGAAGCGCCCGAGACGATCATAACACTTTACTGGGCGCTAGCCAATCTTGGGCCCGGGGACATTCTGCAAATTTTTGATGGTCCTGACGATTCTGCGCCTTTGCTCGGGACCTATATCGAATACGAGGCGCAAGGATTGGAAATTTTTGCCACAGAGGACAATCCTGGCGGATGCTTGACTTTGCATTTCACCAGCGATGGTGCCGGTGAAGGTAGCTTTGTCGCTGAAATGAGCTGTGGGTACCCGTGCGAAAGGCCATTCGCTGTCGTAGAGAGCGGACAGGCGATACCCCACCTCGCGTGCCCCGGAGAAGAGCTTACGTTCGACGCATCCAATTCAACGGTAGCAGACAACTTCGAAATTGTTTCATGGGCTTGGGATTTTGATGATGGCAATACTGCCGGTACCGGCCCAGTGGTTACACACACCTTCGACTCCCCGGGAGCCTATAAAGTGCAGCTCGACATTGCCGATAACAACATTACAGAGGATGATCCGGATGGATGTTCAAACAACAACCTGGTAGACCACATCGTCTTGGTTTCCACGGATCCTGATTGGACGGGTACATCTTTGGATGCGACCATTTGTGCGGGACAACTGTTCGACTTGGAAGGAGTCGTGCAAGGGGTCACATATGATTCTGAACCCACAGGTGATTTTGGAGAAGGACTCTTCATTCCAGATGACCAAACCCAGTGCTTCAATGCAGAGTTGACCTTCACGTCTTTTTCACCTGGAGCCGTTGTTGAGAATGCCAATTCCGATATCGTTGACTTTTTTATCAATTTTGAGCATAGCTTCATGGGCGATTTGACCATTACCTTCATTTGCCCCAACGGTCAAAGTATGGCGGTACATCAGCAAGGTGGGGGTGGGACAAACCTCGGTGTACCGGATCAAGGAGACGGCACGGGTCCTGGAACCGGTTGGGACTACTGGTGGTCACCACTTGCCACGAACGGCACATGGGCTGACAATGCGGGTATTGGTGGTCAGTTGCCTTCCGACACCTACGAATCTGCTCAGCCGTTTACCCTCATGGAAGGATGTCCTCTGAACGGTACATGGGAAATTGAAGTATGCGATAGCTGGGGAGCGGATGATGGGTACATTTTTGAGTGGAACATCAACTTCAATCCGGAACTGTACCCGGAGCCCATCGTGTTCACACCTGAATTTGGAACGGATTGCGATAGTTCTTCTTGGTCGGGCCCCAATATTTATAACGAAAGCAGCGACTGCAATGACATCACGATTGTCGCAGTTGACTCGGGTACCTACACCTACACCGCGACGAATAATTTCGGATGCACCTACAGCACGGATGTGGAAGTGACGGTGGTGGACGGCCCGGATGTTGCGGTTGCCGAGCCCGATGGTTTCTGTGGTTCGCCGGTTTCCCTGTCTGGCGATGTCTTGAATCAGCAAATGGGATTCACCTACAATTATGAATGGGAGCCTTCCGGATTGGTCACAGGCAGCGGGTCGGATGTAACGGTCGACGGTCTCACACAAGATACTGTCATGACTTTGACCGTCTCGGTAACGGGTGGGGATTTGGACAATTGCGAAGTTTCCCAGAGCGTGGAAGTCGATTTCATTCCACCACCAACAGGCGTAAACGGGAATGGCTACGTGTGTCCTGATGACGCCATTGACTTGGTGGCACTGGATTTTTCCGTGGAGGGCACGGCTGAGAATGATTACACATACGAATGGACTTTTGAAGGAGACTTGGTCGGCACAGGTGCCGTATTGCAGGCGGAATACGAGGGATTGTATGAGGTGTTGGTGTCCATGGTGGCACCCTGCACTTGGACAGCGACCAGTGTATTTGATATACAAGAAGATGTCTGCGAATTGACCATACCCAATGTCATCTCGCCATTTGCTAACAACCAATGGGACGCCAAAAATGACGCGTTCATGGTATACGGACTTGACAGTGACCGCTACGACGGCAGCACCATCCGCATCTATAACCGGTGGGGACAATTGATGTATACGAGCAATGATTTTGGTAAAACAGCAGGTTGGAGTCCTGGGCCCGATGAAGCAGCAGAGGGAACTTACTACTACGTGCTTGGAATTGCACGAGTGGATGCCGAATTGGTGATCAACGACATCAATGGCCAAACCATCGATCAAGGAGAGGGGTATAAATACCTGAACGGTTCTTTCACCATTGTAAGGTGATCAGGGCTTCGATTTGATGGGTGAGGTGATTGCTGCACTCGGTGCACTGGCCGAGGCCTTGGTCCATGAACAACGAGAGGAAGAACGACGCCTAGCCACTGTGCTCGAAGGCCAGAGTCTGCGAGTAAGGAAAGCTGAAGGCTTAACATGGTCCCCCGTTTCGATCAATCGCCAAGACTATACATTCGGTGGACGGGTGCGATTGGAATTGCAAAAAGGGACCCATGGCGGGTTGGATAATGCGTTTCGTTCGGGGGCTCCCGTGCATTTCTATCAAGCCAATGAGGCCGGCCAGCCCATCGAAAAATCCGCCGTCCGGCGGGGAATTGTGCGCAAAATCCGGAAGGATAAAATGGAAGTCATCATCGATGGTGAGCCACTGGATGGAGCGGCCATGCACGAGCGCTGGACGGTGGATGAGCGTTCGGATGATCGAACCTATCGACTGATGGCAGAGGCGCTTTCGCATTGGATCAACACGGAAGATCCAGACGAACGAAGGTTTCGTGATGAACTTTTCATTCAAGACATGGTGGCAGAAATCAAGCCGCCGATGCCAGTGCCTGAATCAGAATTGCCTCATTTAAATGCCGGCCAGCGCGCCTGGATTGCGGATGCAGAGACGGGCAAGTCGCTTTCCATTCTCCACGGACCCCCCGGAACGGGCAAAACGACATCTTTGATTGCTTTTATCGGCAGGGCGGTTACCCGGGGTGAGAAATTGCTCGTTTGTGCCCCGAGCAATGCTGCAGTGGATTTATTGGTGACGGGATGCGCCGACCGGGGATGGCCCGTCGTCAGGATTGGGCATCCCATGCGTCTCGACGAATCCGTGATTCAATGGGGATTGGATGCGCAAGTCGAAAAAGACGCTTCATTCAAGCAAGTCAAAGCATTGCGCAAGCGGGCGGACGCGTCATGGAAAGAGGCGAATCGGTTTCATCGAAATTTTGGCCCAGAAGAGCGTGCGGCTCGAACGCATAACAAGCGCGAGGCAAGATCGCTCGAGTCGGAGGCCGCAGATCTGGAATCGTACATCGCTGAACGATTGGTTCGGGACGCTGCAGTCGTTTGCTGCACCTTGGCGGGCGCAGCCGATGCATTGGTGGCTCGAATGCAATTTGATTGGGTCGTCATGGATGAATCCGGTCAAGCCATGCAACCCGCCGCCCTCATCGCGATGCGAAGAGCGAAAAAATTGATTTTGGCTGGAGACCCATTCCAATTGCCACCGGTCATCAAGAGTGACGAGGCCATCAAGAAAGGTTTGGAAATCAGTATTCTCGAGCGTGCCATGGGGCCTCAAGTGCACATGCTTACGGAGCAATACCGGATGCACCCTCAAATCATGGCTCCAGCGTCAGCAGCATTTTATGAAGGCAAATTGCAGGCAAGCGCAGGCATGCCGCAACACCGGTGCGACGAGCAGGCGCTTCTCTTCATCGACACCGCAGGACGCGGGTTCGAGGAGGAGCAGGCACCGGGTTCGGAAAGTTCGCTGAATAAAGAAGAAGCCTGTTTTGTGATTGAACGGGTGGAGGAGTTATTGGCCAATCATCCCGACTACAGCATCGGAATCATCGCTCCTTACCGTGCTCAAGTCGATCAATTGATCACCCAAATGACAGAGCGATTGGGACCGAACTGTTTTGAAACGAATTCCATTACTTGCGCCACCGTGGATGCTTTTCAAGGCCAAGAGCGTGACATCATGGTGATATCGCTGACCCGCTCAAACGGCAACGGGGAAATCGGGTTTTTGAAAGAATACCGACGGATGAATGTCGCCATGACGCGCGCCAAACATCATTTGCTCATCGTTGGAGACAGCGCAACAATTGGGCAAGACGCGTTTTACCGGGAGCTGATCGAACGGTGCGAAGAAACGGGAAGTTACCGAACCGCTTGGGAATGGTACACGGATTAGACCGTTTCCGGCTCCGCTTCGTGGACGACCGGAGCGCCGTTAATTGCATGTGAACCGCCTTCCTCTTCCAACGGGAATACCTCGGTGATTTTTTGATAAACAATCGATGGGATGACGAAGCCCACACCTACTTTGGACATGTGTTTGCGCACCTTGTCAAAGGCGTCACGGACGTCCGATGCGGAGAGCAAGATGTGCTGATACGACTCTTTTTCTTTTCCTTTTTCCTCATCCAAACTGGTCAAAGCAATCTTGACTTTGAACCATTGATCGGCATCCTCGAATCGAATGACCTCCACCAAATTGGACTTGGTGATTTGGACAATTTCAAAAGGACGAATGCCTTCTTGTTCACAGATGGATGTCATGCGAGATTCTGCCTCCGTGTAATTGTATGCATCCAAGACAAACGACTCTGTCGCTTTGACCTCCGCGCCTTCGGCATCATGCCGGACGTATTTGACTTTGCAGGTGAACCAATGTTTCGTCATGCTGTAAAAATACCGGTGGATGGCTCGTGTGCTTGCCTTCGTGTTCAAGCTTCAATGAACAATTCATTCACATCGGCTCAATTCACAATGGATATGCAAAAAACTCTTTGGCACGCATCTGAAATCCACAGGACGGCGGCGTAATTTCATACCCACGATGAAAGACGAATACCGGCACAAGGGAATGCGAAGGCGCATGTTGGATGAACTGCGCGAGATGGGGATTCAGGATGAGGCGGTCCTGTCGGCCATGGATCGTGTGCCAAGGCATTTCTTTCTTTCATCAGCCTTTGAACAGTTTGCCTACCAAAACAAGGCCTTTCAAATCGGCGCTGGACAAACGATCAGCAAACCCCACACGGTCGCTCGCCAAACTGAGTTGTTGCAGCTAGGAGCTGGCGCAAAGGTGCTGGAGATTGGAACAGGAAGTGGTTATCAGTGTGCCGTTCTGTGTGCGATGAATTACAAAGTGTTTTCCATTGAAAGGCAACGGCTGCTGTTCGATACAGCAGGGCCTTTGTTGCGAAAGATGGGATTCAAACCGGATCTGTTCTATGGTGATGGCTACAAAGGGAAGGCGGTTTTTGCGCCTTTTGACGGCATCATTGTAACGTGCGGTGCCCCAGAAATTCCCGAGGCCTTGCTCATGCAGCTGAACATCGGCGGTAGGCTGGTGATTCCGGTGGGCGAGGGTGAGAAACAACGGATGTTCACCTTTACGCGGGAGGCCGACTCATCGTTTCGCAGAGAAGAGCACGGCGAGTTCGCCTTTGTCCCGATGCTGGCTTCGAGGGCGCAGGACCGATAAAGTCAAAACAATCCGTCGGTGGGGCCGTGCCCATGTCGGATGATTTCGGGCTCACTTTCCGTACAGTCAATCACCGTCGAGGCATCAACGGTGCCGTATCCACTGTCGATGACACCGTCGACGCGGCCGTCAAACCGCTCTGCAATCAATTCTGGATCGGTGGTGTATTCCACAACCTCATCCGCATCGCGAACCGAACTCACCACCAAGGGGCGTCCCAGTGCATGGACGAGTGTTTGAATGACATTATTGTCCGGTACCCTGATACCGATGTGTTTCCGCTTCCCCACAAACCACTTCGGGACGTTGTTGTTTGCTGGCACAATGAACGTGTAAGGGCCAGGAAGCGCACGTTTCATCAATTTGAAGATGTTGTTGTTGAGCGGCCTTGCGTAAGCGGAGAGTTGGCTCAGGTCAGAGCACGCAATGCTAAAGCGCGCTTCTTTCAGCGGAACGCCCTTGAGCTGCGCCATGCGTTCAAGTCCTTTGGCAGAGCCGAGCGCACACGCGAAACTGTACACGGTATCCGTCGGTACGACAACGACACCGTCGCGTTCCAACAATTGAATGATTTGTTGGATTTTCCTTTCATCCGGGTTGTCCGGGTGAATGCGGAAAATCATCAACCTTTCGCTTTCGCGTGGTCCGCGAGAAATTGGGCGAGGCCGTTGTCGGTCAACGGATGCTTAAGGAGGCCTTTGATGGCGCTCAACGGACCGGTCATGATGTCAGCACCGATTTCGGCACACTCGATGATGTGCATGGTGTGCCGTACACTCGCCGCAAGGATTTCAGTTCCGAAATCATAATTGTCATAAATGACTCGGATTTTCTCGATGAGTTGCAATCCGTCAGAGCTGATGTCATCGATGCGTCCCACAAAAGGGCTCACGTAACTGGCTCCAGCCTTCGCTGCGAGCAAGGCTTGGCCGGGAGAAAAAATCAAGGTGCAGTTGGTGCGAATGCCGTGATCTGTAAACCAACGAATGGCACGGATGCCGTCGGCGATTGCAGGAACTTTCACAACGATGTTTGGGTGAAGTGCTGCCAATTCTTGGCCTTCCGCGATCATGCCTTCAAAATCGGTCGCAATGACTTCTGCGCTAACATCGCCGTCGACGATTTCACAGATGGCCTTGTAATGTGCTTTGACTGCTGCCTCACCGGAAATGCCTTCCTTGGCCATAAGTGATGGGTTGGTAGTTACTCCGTCGAGGACACCGAGGGCTTCAGCCTCCCGGATTTGGTCCAAATTCGCTGTGTCGATGAAAAATTTCATGGCGCGAAATTAGCACATAGGTAGAGATGGAACTCCATGGATTCGGTGTATCTTGTAAGAAAGGCTCATTAAATGTCGCATTGGAGCAAAGAGGAAGTCGCTGTTTTTCATCAACGCGTGACCGCGAAGTTGGCCATGCTTGAGGAGCGGATTGAAGAATACCGCGAGTTGACCAAGCCGATCCCACCGGAAAATGCCATCGGACGCGTGAGCAGAATGGACGCGATCAATAACCGGAGCATTAATGAGGCTGCATTGCGCACCGCAGAAATGCAGAAGGCAGATTTACTTCGTGCCATCGAGCGATTGAATGACGACAAATTTGGACTTTGCCATGCGTGCGGCGAGACCATTCCCATCGGTCGAATTCTTTTGGTGCCCGGTGCGACGCGCTGTGTGAAATGCTCGGGATAAACAATTGTGGACAACTCCGCATACGAAAAGTGAATTAGCGGCGTTTATGCGGGTGAGAGGAAAGTAAGCCGTTTATTTTTGCGGCGCCTTTCGAACCAAAACCTACCGTGTCAACGATTCACCGCGCCTCCGCAACTCGTTACGTTGCAAGCATGCTGCTCTGTTTGTGCTGTGTGTGGATTTTGGGGTGTAAGGATTCGTGGGAAGGTCCACCCCATTTTCTGCACGTGGATTCCATTCAGTTGCAAACGGAAACTGGGGAAGGCGAGGCCACGAGCCGCATTGAAGAGGTTTGGGTTTACACGGAAACGGATGTTTTGGGAGCATTTCCGCTGCCTGCGGACATTCCACTTTCACCATACGAGCTTGGGAACACGGCGGAATTGACTTTGTCTGCGGGCATTCGAGCGAATGCCATCAGCTCGACGCGTCAACCCTATCCATTTTATGACGCGGTCAAAACGCAGCTGAATCTCACATATGGAGGCCGTGATACAGTCTCACTTACCGTGGGATATACCGAATTGACCGAAGTCGTCATTGCGGAGGATTTTGAGACGGCCAATCGATTTCAGGCATCGGCGACAAGCTCTGCTGATCTCGTACGCACCGAAAATCCGGATTGGGTATTGGATGGAGGGGGGAGTGGTTTGGTCGTTTTGGATGCCAATCACCAGACCCTGATTTCTGCAACCAACGAACAGGAATATCAACTCCAATCGAACGGCCCGGTCTGGTTGGAATTAGATTATGCGTGTACCCAACCTTTTTGGATTGGATTGGAGGTGCGTAATAGCAGCAATTTGCAACGTGTACCCATTTTGCGGTTGAATTCAACCGAAGGCGATCGCAATAAAATTTACCTCGATTTGGGTCCGGTGGTGCGCACGTCTCCGGATGCGACGCATTTTGAAATCACTTGCGATGCGTATTACGATGGCTCTGCGGATTCAACGGTGGTGCTGGTCGATAATTTCAAACTGCTTCGTTATCCATGAATCGAAATCGCCTCTTGTTGGCGTACGTCGCCTCGGATTGGATATCGGCTGCGTTGTCTTGGACGGTACTATTTGTCTATCGAAAAGTAATGTTCGAAGGCGAGGCCCTGGACAAGTGGTCGGATTGTTTTGCGGACTTTCGGTATCAATTAGGGTTCATTGCGATTCCCTTGTTTTGGCTGTTGCTCCACGGATTGGCCGGGATGTATTGGAAACCCTTGAAAAGGCACCGAATCCTTGAAATTGGTCAGGTCACGTGGACGACTTTGGTTGGCACCCTGGTGCTGTTTTTTGGGTTGCTCCTAGACGATGCCATTGTCTCTTACCAACAATACTATGCTTCTTTGAGTGTACTGCTCATCGGTCATTGGAGCATGACGTTGTTCGGTCGATTGGTCATCACCACCCGTACCGTGAAGAAGATTCACTCCGGTAAATGGAGTTTCCCGACGATTGTGATTGGGGGCAATGAACGGGCGGTGAAAACGTATGAGGAAATTCAGGGTTTGCGCAAGCATCCGGGCTATGATTTTAAAGGGTTTGTTCAAGCCAATGGATCAGATACGCAATTGTCTGCATTCATGCCCAATCTCGGTAAAGTTGATCGATTGGAATCGTTGATTCGCGAACACGAGATCCAAGAGGTCATCATCGCTATCGGTTCAAGTGATCATGCCATATTAGAATCTGTTTTGAATGTTCTGGAAGGGTGGCCTGTGGAGGTGCGCATCATACCGGACATCTATGACATATTGAGTGGGTCGGTTCGGATGTCGAGTATTTATGGTGCGCCGTTGATTGAAATTGATCGTCAAATCATGCCGCAATGGCAACGATCGATTAAGCGCATGATGGATTGGTTTGCGAGCGCGATTGCACTTGTTTTGTTGAGTCCGGTGTTCGCCATCATAAGCGTCATGGTGGCTTTGACGAGCTCAGGTCCAGTTTTTTATTTGCAGGAGCGAATCGGTTGGCACGGTCGCCCTTTCAAGATCATCAAATTTCGAACGATGGTTCAGAATGCAGAAAAGTCCGGCCCCCAACTGAGTAGAGAAGACGATCCCCGGATTACTCCCGTGGGTAAGTTTCTGAGGAAATCAAGGTTGGATGAATTGCCCCAGTTTTTGAATGTGTTGAAAGGCGACATGGCCTTGGTTGGACCCCGGCCGGAGCGTGAGCATTTCATTCGTCAGATCATGGAAAGGGCGCCACATTATCGGCATTTGCAAAAGGTTCGTCCGGGGATCACCTCCTGGGGTCAGGTGAAATACGGCTATGCGGAGAACGTGGACGAAATGGTCCAACGGTTGCGGTTCGATTTGATTTACATCGAGAACATGTCCATTGCCTTGGATATTAAGATTTTGTTTTACACGGTCATCACGGTATTGCGCGGTCGAGGAAAGTAGGGTTTTGGGTATTTAAATAATGATTTTAGGCGATATTTGATGCATGGTCAATCGCCTGAAATATCTCGGGATAATCCAGGCATTTATTGTGGTCAGTTGCCTCGTGTACAGTGTGCCAACTTTCGGCCAAATGGACGAAATTCAGGAGACTCGGCTACAAACAACCCGTCAATTGATGGTTCAAAACATCGGCTTTTACCTCGACGGCGCTGTCGAAGTGAATGTAGAAATGGGCACGGTGCAATGGCGGGAATCAGAAAAGCAGGTATTGCAGCAGTTGACACGCATTGCACGGCAGGTCGCGACGCTGCAACAGGTGCCTGGGCTCACAAAGGAATTAGGCTTTTCAGAAGAGGTGGTTGAATTGATCGGTCGTGTCAGTTCATTGACATTTCGAGACCTGCGTCATTGGCGCATGGCAGAGGGATTGACGGAAGCCGATCAATGGTATGTCATGGTTCAATCGGCACTTGATGAGGTGAAAATGCAAGTCTCGGTCGAATTGAACTCGCGGTTGAACCAAGCGCTATTTCTCGCTTTGAGTCGGGCCGGAATGGAGGGGGACTTGGAATGGAATGAAGAACAGTTGGATTGGCTGGAAGTCGATGGTGAATCCCCGTTACCGAGTCTTCCATGGGATTGGTCCGAATCTTCTGAGGCCGCCTTGTCACTGGAGGATGCCACTGCTCCATGGGGAAGTGTGGAACCTGAATTGCCAGACTGGTCACTATGGATGGGTCGGCTGATGCAGTTGCTTGAAAATCAAGATCGACGGCTTACGGCTCTGGAATCCCGTACAGGATTCGCTGATGGGGGACTCTTGCCTTCGGTCCAATCAGATCCGTCATTCAGTAGCATTCGATTGCCTGAATTTATTGATGTGCTGTTTTATTCAGGTTCATACGAGCTCACCTTAAATGCGCAATTACAGTTGAATGAGGTCATGGAACTCATGGGGAGGTACCCGCAACTTCGCGTGGTATGCACCGGTCATGCGGATATGCAGGGTTCGCGGTTGCTGAATTTATCATTATCAAAGAATCGAGCAGGGGCAGTCCGGAATTACTTGTTGGAGAGCGGAGTTGAAAGCGAGCGGGTTTTGCTCAACTATTTCGGCGAAGAACGATCGGCCAGTGCAGGGGCAGGAGACCGGCGTGTGGAAGTCCGGTTTTTTGTCAATTGAGGACAAACCGTCATTTTGTCGGAACTTTGCCTTCTAAACCGGTGGGATGAAACTGATTTGCATTGGACGGAATTACGCGGAACATGCCAAAGAGTTGGGCAATGCAGTTCCGGATGAACCGCTGTTTTTCCTCAAACCAGATAGCGCGATATTGGCCCATCGGCATCCTTTTTACATTCCCCAATGGACCCGGGACGTTCATCATGAAGTCGAGCTTTTGGTCCGCATCAACCGAAACGGAAAGGCCGTCGCCTCTGAATTTGCCCACAGGTATTTCGATGAAATTTCACTCGGCATCGATTTCACCGCGCGCGACATCCAAGCCCAAGCCAAGGCGAAAGGTCATCCATGGGAAAAGGCCAAAGCATTCGATGGATCGGCTGTGATCAGCAGAAAATGGTTGGACAAACACACATTGGAAGGTGGTTGGGAGAAAGCACAATTTACTCTGAGCAAAAACGGCCGCATCGTTCAATCGGCAACGGCTGAAGAAATGCTGTTTCACGTTCATGACCTCATCGCTCACGTTTCGCAATTCATGACTTTGAAGATGGGGGATGTGTTGTTCACTGGCACTCCGTCTGGTGTGGGCCCGGTTGTTCCCGGCGATAGCCTGGAAGGGGAGCTTGCGGGCCAATCGATGTTCAAGGTCAACATCCATGGGTAAAAAGCTCATCTTCATTGGTTACATGGCGAGCGGGAAAAGCACCGTTGCGCGAAGGCTTGCCGAAATGACCCCATTGAAGATGGCGGATATCGATAGTGAAATCGAAAGGCAATCTGGCTTGACCATCCCAACCGTATTCCGTGAACAGGGTGAAACCGCGTTTCGTTCATGGGAAAATCGAGTCCTTCAGTCAGTGCTTTCCGATGAATCCATCGCCATCATCGCTTGCGGAGGCGGCCTCCCATGCAGTGAGGAAAATTGGGCCTTGCTTCGGGATTCTGGTGGTCGGGTGATTTGGTTGGACCCTCCTTTTTCAGCGCTTTACGAACGTTTGCGAAATGACAAGAGCAGGCCTTTGTTGCTCGGTCCGTCGGGTTTGAAATCGGAGGTGGAAATCCGGGCGCATTTTGAGAAACGACGCGCTTGCTATGAGAAAGCAGATGAACGGATGGAAGACCCGGTGGACGACCAACAATTAGTGCGATGGGCGGATTGGCTAGCGAAGTGATCGCCTTCCAATTGCCGACTCAGTCGAACAAAATGGCTTCGTCATCCGCGTGGGGCTCTGAAGCAATGCGCACGTCGATGTGCTCTTTTAAATTGGTGGATAGGCTCAATCCACAATAATCTGCTCGGATCGGGAATGACCGGTGAATTCGGTCTACGAGTACAGCCGTAGCGACCCGGCTCGGACCAGCGGACAGGATGTGATGCACGGCGTACATCAAGGTTTTGCCCGAATTCAATACGTCGTCCACGATGACAACCTGCTGATCTTTCAACGCATCGAGCGGTGAGCTGAGTTGGATGTCCTGACTCAACGGGTTTTGCTTGTTCATGGTCACGGTAGAGGCATGTACCCGGGTGTTTCCGATTTGTTGAATGATTCGCGCGAGTCGGATGCCCACCGGCTCTCCATTGCCCGTAATGGTGATGAAATGAAGGTCGGTCACCGCATGAAAATCCTCCAGAATTTGGCGGGCGATTCGCTGAAGTTTTCGTTCGATTTGGTCTGCTTCGAGGATTCGGGTGCTGCTCATGGCGCGTTTACGTTGTCGTGGGGCTAAGTTGGCCCGTTTTTTCGAATACTGCAATGGCCTCGATGTGTGCCGTGTGTGGGAATTGATCCACGAGCCTCAACGATTTCATGGTGTAACCGTACTCGGATAACGTGGCGATATCGCGGGCTTGGGTCGCCGGATTACAGGAGACATAGACCAGGCGTTCTGCACCGAGTCGAATGACCTTCCGCAGTGTTTTGGGCGAAATGCCGGCGCGGGGAGGGTCGAGTACAATGGTTTCAATACGACCGGTGTAATTTGGGTATTCCAATAGGAATTTGCCCACATCTGCTGCGTGGAAATCGATGTTGCTTAGGCCGTTCTTTTTCGCACTGCGTTTGGCGTCGCGGATGGCTTGATTAACCAAGTCCACACCAATGATCTTCCTGCCCGACTTTCGAGCCAAGAGCTGAGCAATGGTGCCCGTGCCACAGAACAAATCCATGATGTAAGGAGCATTCGGCTCACCTGCCGAAAGCGCATTTGTAGCTTCCTCAACCGTGATGGCGTAAAGGCGTTCTGCGCTCGCTGGATTCGTCTGGAAAAAACTCGCCATCTCGACATCGAATTCCAGTCCGTGCAGCGATTCGGTTACATATGGCACACCGTAGATGCAATGGCTGTCACCCGCACGGGCCTCAACCCGTTCTCCTTTGTCGTCGTTGATGGTATGCAAAACACCCTGCAAGCGTTGCCCAAAACGATCCCGGAGCCATTGCACAAATGCCTCCGAAGAAAATTGGTCAAGTGCATCAGATGTTGTGACCAAATTGACCAAGATTCCCTGGTTCGCAATGCTCTTTCGCACCACCAAAAAGCGAAAGAAACCGTTGCGCTGCGGTGGGTGCCAAGCAGGCAGGCCAGTCGATTCGAACCATTTCCGCAATTCTGGTAGAGCATTTTCTACCTCCGCATCGAACAAGCCGGAATCGGCGTTCAAATTTTCAACAGCCCACCAAGTGCCTCTCCGCTTGAATCCAAGACCAAATCCGTCCACTTTCGCATGAGCAACTGGATCATGTATGATGGCTGAAAAGCTGTACTCCATCTTGTTCCGGTAATGCCAAGCATGGGGAGATGGGACCAGACCTTCATAGAATGATTCGATATTTTGAATCCCGGCAATGCGCCGATAAAGTTCCAACGAAGTGCGCTCTTTGTAAGCGTGTTGAATTTCGATGGGAAGGTGAGCATAGGGTGCACCGGGAATCTCCTGAAAGGGAATTTCGGTTTCTTCTGGCGCGCGTTTCAAAACATCTTCAAGCTTGCACTCCGCGTATTTGGCCTTGCATTTGGTCACACGTGCGCTGACTTGCTGCCCCGGTAACGCATTTTGTACGAATACCACAAAGGGCCCGCCTTCGGTAGTGAGCCGGGCAATGCCCTTTCCGCCGAATGCAATGTCCTCAATATCTAAGGTGAGGAGCTCGTTTTTTCTAAACAATCGTTCCGGTCTCACGACTGCAAAAGTACTTCCGTTCTCGCGGTATATTGCGTCCATGATGATGAACTGGCAAAATTTTGGCAGGCAGATAATGATGGCTTTGATGACATCATTGGTGTGGATGAGTGAATCTTCGGCACAAAGCGCACAAGAATTCACGGTGGGGACGTTCAACATCCGCTACGACAATCCGGACGATACCCTCGAATGGCGCGAGCGTCGAAATGAGGTGGCTGATGCGGTGCGTTACTTTGACATTGTCGGAATCCAAGAAGCGCTGCCTCATCAATGGGATGAGTTAGAGGAGCGGTTGCCCTTGCACGAATCGTTTGGTCGAGGCCGAGATGCCGAGGGTGGTGGTGAGGCATGCCCGGTATTTTGGAATCGGGAGCGCTACGACTTTCTGACCGGAGAAGTTCGTTGGTTATCGCGAAATCCAAATGAAGCCGGGAGCGTCGGTTGGGATGCCGACTTGCCTCGGATCGTGACCTTGGTGGTATTGTATGATCGATACAGGGAGCAAACGATTCGGATTTTGAATACCCATTGGTCTCATACGGGTGAAGAGGCACGATTGAACGCCTCCGCTTTGTTGGCAGGCTGGAGCGGTTGGGAAGACCAAAGCGACAATGACCTCGTCATCCTTTGTGGAGATTTGAATGCGACAGAAAACCAATTGGAGGTGGTGAACTTGAAGTCTTCGGCAAATCTGCAGGACACCTACGATGCCGCGAAATATCGGTGTCGAAAGGAGTTCGGTACATACACCACCTTCTTACCCGAAAATTTGGCGAACGCGACGCGCATTGATTACATTTTCTTTCGAGGTGCAGTGAAAGTGGAT
>Ga0255752_10001551_pt1 | contig 26552 bp, 21 predicted proteins | sample 011ome_25_FD_179952 | JGI IMG/M metagenome (GOLD analysis project Ga0255752, IMG submission 179952) | Coastal salt marsh microbial communities from the Groves Creek Marsh, Skidaway Island, Georgia - 011512CT metaG (version 2) | ecosystem: Environmental > Aquatic > Marine > Intertidal zone >... | reverse complement strand
GAAGGGCACTGTCAGAATAAATCGCCTTGCCTGATTTCGATAGGAAACTAGCTTTTTAGCCATGCCTACTCCTTTATCTTTCCGCTATTTCAAAACCAGCCCTGAGATCATTCAACTTGCAGTTATGCTGTATGTGAGGTTTCCACTTTCACTGAGAAATGTAGAAGACCTCCTGCATGAACGAGGCGTGGACTTAAGCCATGAATCTGTAAGGTACTGGTGGCATAGATTTGGTTCTCAGTTCGCAAGCCAGATCAAAAAGCGCAGGGCAGGGGGCATGCAGTCCAGTAATTGGAAATGGCACCTGGATGAAGTCTTTGTGAAGATAAATGGTGAAAGGCATTACCTGTGGCGTGCAGTTGATCACGAAGGCGAGGTATTAGAAAGCTATGTCACCAAAAAGAGAGACAAAAGAGCCGCTTTAAAGTTCATGAAGAAAGCCATGCGACGCTATGGATCTCCCAACGAGATCGTTACTGATAAGCTTGGGTCCTACGGTGCAGCAGCAAGAGAACTGGGCTGTTCGGAAAAGCAGGTTACTAAGCGATGGGCAAATAACAAAGTTGAGAATTCACATTTACCCTTTCGACGAAGAGAAAGGGCCATGCTTCGATTTAGACGAATGCACAGTCTACAGAAGTTCGCCTCCATCCATGCTTCGTTTCACAATCTGTTCAACTCGCAAAGATCACTCTCAAAACGCAGTACCTTCAAACTAAACCGCGACGCCGCTCTCACCGAGTGGCGTTCTTTAGTGACCTCATAGAAATGGGCGTCGAATGAATCCTTATGCTTGGGCTCGTTTGTCTGACAGCACCTTCGGGCGCAGCTACACACAGCTATACGGTGCAAGAAAAGTCCAGTGGAAAGATCAAAGATGGCTGGATGTTTAGGCTAGTTGGGCTGGGAGAATCGTTTAAAACTTAACTTGTTAGATTTTAATTCTCCCCTTCCAATAAATGGATTGATAATGGTGATGATTATTGACGGAGAGGTGAAATAAACACTAACCTATCACAAGCATATAAAGTACGCCGCGCACTAAAAGGATAAAGTCATGCAAAAATGGAAGAACCTGAACGTTGGCGTAAAAGTATCGGTAATTACACTCCCCATCTTACTAGCCGCAATCGCCATTATTTCTGTCTTGAGCATCAGATCATCTCAAATTGCTCTCGAAAAAGAATCTTTTTCTAAGTTAACTGCAGTAAGGGAAATGCAAGCTAAACAAATTGAAAATTATTTTAAACAAATTAGAGCTCAGATAGAGACTTTTTCTGAAAATAAAATGGTAGTAAATGCCATGAAGGATTTTGCCGATGCATTCGAAACAGTCGAGATTGAAATTGGGCTAACTTCTGCTCAAAGCCGGGGATACAAAAGTCGCCTGGAAAGTTACTACAAAGAGCAGTATTTGCCAAAATTATCAGAAAATTTGGGTTATACCGCAAATTTCAAAGATTATTTTCCCAAAGATCCCAAAGTGCAATTATTGCAGGACTTGTATATTTCTTCAAACGAAAACTCATTAGGTTCAAAGCATGAACTTAATGCGGCCGACGATGTTAGTACCTATACTAAATTTCACGCCGAGTATCATCCAATTATCAAAAACTATTTAGAACAATTTGGCTTTTACGATATATTTCTCGTCGAGCCTTATAATGGCAATATTGTTTATTCAGTTTTCAAAGAAGCAGACTATGGAACATCCTTAACCTCAGGCGCATATTCAAAAACAAATTTTGCCGCAGTGTTTGATGCCGCAAGAAAAGCTCAAGAAAAGCAATTCGTTAAGTTGACAGACTTCGCGCCGTATCATCCATCTTACAATGCCCCTGCCTCTTTCATATCTTCTCCAATATTTGATGAACAGACTTTAATTGGCGTAGTCATATTTCAAATGCCAATTGATGCAATCAACTTGGTTATGACAAGCGGAAATAATTGGGAGGGATCTGGCTTAGGAAAAACTGGACAGTCTTTCATGGTTGGCGCCGATTACACAATCAAAAACGAGTTGCGAGCATTCATTGAAAATTCTACAGCCTATTTAGATTTATTGAAAAGTACAGCTATGGACGAAGATATCATAGCAGAAATTGAAAAAACAGGGAGTGCAATAGGCAGACAAAAAATTACTACTAATTCGGTCCAGAATGCTATTTCGGGAATAACTGATGCCAGAGCGGCATTAGATTATGTTGGGTCACCGGTCCTTTCTGCATTTAAACCTCTAGAAATTCAGGATGTGGACTGGGCGATAATCACTGAAATCAGCCAAGGTGAAGCGTTTGCTTCAGTTGTTTCGCTAAGGAATACAATTGCTATTCTCGCCGTTGTTGCATTGATATCAGTAGCATCAATCATAGTAATATTTACCAGGATAGCTATTTCAAAACCTATTAATCAGATGCTAACCGCGGTGGATAACCTGCGTGACGGAGATGGTGATTTAACAATAAGGCTGCCAGATTTTGGAGAAAGCGAAATAGGAAAAACCGCGGCAGCTTTGAACGGTTTTATCGAACGTATTCAAGATATAATGTCAGACATTAAAGGCGCAGTGGAAAACTTATCAACAGCGTCGAATAAAGTGAGCACTGATGCTGAAAAAGTACATGATAGTTCGAATTCTCAAGCCCAATCTATTGAAGAAACTAGCTCTGCTCTTACCCAAATAAGCGTTTCTATTACTCAAAACTCGGAAAATGCAAATTCCACTAATGAGCTTGCTTCTAATGCTGCGGTTATCACCACGCAAGGAAGTGATGCAGTCAAGGAAACAGTTTTGGCTATGAAAGAAATTGCTAGCCGAGTAAATTTAATTGAAGACTTTGCCAACCAAACTGATTTACTTGCGCTAAATGCTATGATTGAAGCAGCCCGTGTAGGCGAGGCTGGGGCTGGATTTGCTGTGGTCGCGGAAGCTGTACGAAGCCTTGCAGAGCAAAGTCAAAAATCCGCTCAAGAAATTGGTGAACTAGCAGCGAATAGTGTTAAGATTGCAGAAGACGCAGGTAATTTAGTGGAAACAGTGTCCCCCGATATCCAAAAAACAGCCGATTTGATAAACGAAATTGCCGCTGCGACTGAAGAACAAGCTGGTGCCGTGAGAGAAATCAAAAATGCTATGGAAAACTTAGATTCTACTGCAAATGGAAGCCAATCAGTTTCTGAGAATTTAGCTCACACTTCTAGGGATTTAGCTGAAATCGTAAGCCGGATCGAAAACCAAGTTTCATTCTTTAAAACTTGACAGCTTCAACACTGAAAAAAATTAAAACGAGCGCTATAGTTTAAATGTTTTTTTCTTTGAAGTCGAAACTTTGTTGCCAGAGCAGAGAGGGGTTCAAACTGCCTCATGATATTGAAAATTCTTTAATCAAGCGTTTTGCTATTTCATTTAAAGGAATTATTTCTTTCACAAACCCGGCAGCGATTGCAGACTTTGGCATACCATAGACTGCCGAAGATCCACGATCTTGGGCAATAGTCAAACCTCCATAACGCATAATTTGCCCCATACCTTCTGTGCCGTCTTTGCCCATGCCGGTCAAAATAACTCCACTTGACGCTTCGCCCACGTTCATAGCGACTGATTTAAACAAAACATCCACAGATGGGCAAAATCCCCCGACTGGATCTGAGCTTCCCAATTCAGTATACACTTTGTTACCATTTTTTTTCACTCGAACATGTCGATTTCCGGGAGCTATTATTGCTTGCCCTGCCATTATTTCTTGCTCGTCTCGTGCTTCCAAAACTTTTATCTCGCAAAGTTGATTAAGCCTAGCTGCGAAAGAGTTTGTGAAGTTAGCCGGCATATGAATCACCACTACAATGCCCGGCATATGCGTTGGTAATGAAGACAGGATCTTCAATAAAGCCGCCGCGCCACCGGTGGACGCCCCAATTGCAATTAATTTAGGCGACATAGCGTTAAACATTCTATGGCCCTGACTTTTCGCATCAGGCCCAGCCGTTGATGTTGTCAACAAACATTTTTTTGTTGAATTGAAAGTTGATTTGAAATTTTCGAGACGCATGGTCGAGCGCAGATGCAGCTGTTTCAACACTTTTTTAAGTTGTGGTAGAGCTAAAATTGTTCCGTTTTTAACATTTGTCGTAGGTTTTTTAACTATGGACCAATCAATGCAACCTAACCGAGCTGCGTTTTTAGCGATCTTTTCTTCGCGCATATTTGAAAAAAAAATTACTGGTATGCTCAAGTCAGCGAGCAAATTTTTCAATGTGGCTATCTCATTTTCGTCGTTACCTACTACATCAAAGATGATTATGTCCGGAAAATTTAAAGATGCCTTTGAAAGCGCGATTTGAGCGTCATGAACCTGACCAATAACTTTAAATCCACTTAGATCTGCAAAAAAATTGTGTAGAGTTTTCCTAATCAATACATTTGGCTCAATTATTAAAAGTTTGATTTGACGCCGCATAGTGAATTTATTGCCTCTTCTTGTAAATTGCGGGCCCAACCTGCACCAAGCTTGGACTATGAATTAATCGCGTCTCACTAGTACCTAAAAAAAGATAACCTCCTCCTTCCAATTGCTGCAGCAAGTTCTTTGTTAATCGGACCCGGCTATCATCAGATAGATAAAACAAAATATTTCTACAAAAAATCACGTGGAATTTATCGTTAAGGTTATAGTTTTTAGAATTTAAATTTAAAAACTTGGTTTCGACTTTCTGACGAATTTCATCCGAGAATTGATGGCTCCCATCAGCTTGCTCTATCAAGTTTTCGAAGTGCTGAGGATCTAACTTTCCTTCAATTTTATGATTTTTGTACGTTCCTTTCGCTGCCGTTTCTAGTGATGTGATGTCGATATCTGTTGCAAGAATTGAAGTATTTAAGTCCAAATTGCAATCTTTCACAAAGTCAGAAACAGTCAGCATGATTGAGTATGCTTCTTCTCCAGAAGCCGCTGCGGCACTCCAGAACCTGAGTTTGAATTTCTTATTATTTTTGGCGAATTGTTTTGTCAAAGTAGGCAGAACAATATTTTTTAGAAATTCAAATTGTTTTTTTATTCTGAAAAACGACGTGTGGTTTACCGTGAAAATTTCAACTAACGCAAGTAAATATTCGTCTAAAGCTTCATTATCACAAATTACCCCACTAAATTGTGATTGTTTCTTGGGCCCATTTTTTTTGAGCTCTGATAGTTTCCTCTTATGTGAAGCTTCCAAGCTTTCTGGAAGAATCAGACCAAATTGTGAAAGAAATTTTCTTTTTATGAGCGGATAATTTTCACATAAATTAACATCTTTCGTCATCGTTATTTCTCTGTAAGAGACCAAATGCCATCCCAATCTTTGGGTGGATTGTTAATCAAGTATTGGCACCTATCAATATATACTGATGATGGATTGATGTCAGAATTTAGATCAAGTTCAAGTTTTTTGGATTGTTGGAATTTAGCAAGACCTGTTCTAAATTCTCCGTTTTGGTAGTCTCTAAAGCCCATCTCGAATAAATTTTTTAATTCCAACTGTTTTTTACTTGCAGACCCAGATACGGATAAAAGCTCATAGCAAATTAAAGGTTCTATTTTTCCTTTGACACGAACCTTATCAACAATTCGACAAAGATATTTTTTTTCATTACCTTTGACAGTTTCTTCACTTATTAAGTTGGTCAAACCATATTGTTTCGATGCCGACTCGAGCCTCGCAGCGACATTCACACAGTCACCAATTATTGTTAAATCCACTCTAGCATCAGCGGCACCAATATCACACAAGATAACCTCTCCTTTATTTGCACCCATACGGACCAAAATAGGATCTTGCGATAAAATAGGATGCTCGGAGTTCATAACTTCAATTTGTTCCTGCATCTCTAATATACTTTTTAGTACTGCATCACTTGAAGAGATACTTGCTTCATCCAGCCAAAATGCCATGCAGGCGTCACCAATGAATTTGTCAATATCACCATGATTTTTCATTATCACTCGGGTCATGACTTCGAAAAGTAAGTTAATTTGTTCTACAATTTCTTTTGCGTTGTAACGTTCGCATCTATCAGTAAAGTTAGCAATGTCGCTAAAAAAAACACTAGCAGACTTTCTGTCAGCTCTTGCTTGCTTATCGTCATTATCAAGTATAGCCTTTTCGATTGCCATTCGCATTGAGGCTTTGGACACGTAGCGACCCAGTTGTTCTTTTTCTTTTCTTGAACGCCGGTCAGCTAAAGAGCGTTCTACTTGTGCAAGTAGTGCGTCCATGGTGAAGGGCTTAGTAATTACCCCCGCAGCTCCAGCATTTATTGCCATTCTTGCATCCGATCTGCCGTCGGCTTCGACAATTACCAGGATATCTGGAGCTTTGCTTTTATCCAAAAAACTCAATTCATGAAAAAGATCAATTATGGAGCCGTCTTTGGGTTCAATTTCAGAAATCACCAAGTCGCCCGATAAACGATTAAGGGATTTTATTGCAGATTTTATGGAGTCTGTTTCTCGAACGTTAAAGCCCTGCTTGGTCAACGAGATTTTCATATCCTTGATGGATCTTGTGCCTTTATCCAGCAAAATTATGTTTTCTCTACCAGAACTTGCCTTACTAAAAACCTTACTTATCCGTTCAATTAGTTCTGGAATATCAACGGGCTTTGTAATGTATTCGTCAACACCAACTTCAAAGCCCTTTTTTTGGTCAGCTGCTGAACCCAACGTACTTGACATTATGATATGCGTGCCAACTAAGTCTTTATTCTCTCTGATAGCCTTACAGGTCTCATATCCGTTCATCTTTGGCATTTCTATATCACATATTATTACGCCTGGATGAACCTCTGATGCTTTGTTAAAACCTTCTTCTCCATCAAAAGCTTGAAACACTTGGAAACCAGCCTTATCCAGGTCACCGACTATGGTTGTATGCACTAATTTGGAGTCGTCAATTAAAAGGACTTTATTATTTGGTGAAACGATCTGTATCGCGGCATCTACTAAATCTTCTGCAAGCAGTGGAAATTGCAAAAATTTATCTACTACTGCCGAAATTTCCGGCTCTAAAATATAATCAAGAGACAGAAATATAATTTTAATTTCATTAGAAAAAACTCTTTTTAGTTTACTTGCAATTTCAATTAGTTGGTATTCAGCGTCGTCTGACTGTAATATGAGGATGACGTTTGAATTCTCGGCAACCGCGTTCGCTATAGTTGTTTTATCAATGAATAAAACATTATAGCTTGAGAACGTTTTGAGCGCTTTGGTTAAATAGTTTTTATAAAGCTGGTTTTCTATGCAAACCACAAAATTCAATTGTGGAATTTCTATTTCGGAGACGCTTGCTTGCGAATTTTTTTTAATCATTGTGCGCCCTTACAAGCATCGGTGACCAGCAACTTTTTATCTAGTTCGACGATAAACTCTTTTGCAGGAACCGGTTTTTCAAAAACTTTATCCACTTGAAGCGCAAATAACCGTCGCTTTTCAGCACCCTCTTCAATATTTTTTCCAGTAATCATAAATACCGTCGCGTCTGTGTAACCTTCTTCATCGCGTAGTCGCTCGATGAACTCATAACCATCCATCAGAGGCATAATTATATCAACGCAAAATGCAGAAAATTTCGTCAATCGAGTTTTTTCAAGGGCGTCGTGTCCGTCTGTAGCAGTTTCAAATAAATATCCTGCTTGGTCCAAAATTGCGCCAATTCGATTTCTTTGCATGGGCGAGTCATCGACGACTAATATTTTGTGCGCAGATCGTTGAGTTACTACATCACTCTGTTTTGTTGGGTCTTGAATTTGCAATTGCTTTGCCTGTTTTGTCGAAAGCAACTCCCAAACGTTTAAAATTAAAATTAAACTTCCATCGGACAGGATGGTACAACCCATCATATATTCAATTCGATCTAGAAGAGACCCAAACTGTTTTGTTAGGACGTCTTGCCTTCCCATAATTTTGTTAACGATGATACCAAGTTTGCGTTCACCGTCTGTAATGACAACAACTGAGTATTCACTTTCATCGAATGAACTTGGCGTAAATCCCAAAAACTTTGAAAGAGAGTTTATATTAAGTGTTGATCCTCGATAATTGAGAACCAAGCTATCACCAACCTTTTTAAGGTCGTTTGTTTTTATCGAAAGCACTTCAATTACATTTAAAACGGGAAAAGCGAACTGGTGGCCGTTTTCAGCCACTAATAATATTCCAACAATTGCTAGAGTTAGAGGCAGTTTAATTGAAACTGTGGTTCCCACCCCTTTTTGGCTCTCAATTCTTACTGAGCCTTGTACGGCGGAAACAGCTGTTTTAACAACGTCCATTCCGACGCCGCGGCCAGAAAGTTCTGTCACAGTTTTTGCGGTTGAGAGTCCGGGGGCAAAAACAAATTCTATCGCATCGCGTTCATTTAGCCCGTTGGCCTCTTCTTCTGTAATTAAATTTTGTTTTATCGCTGCCGCCAAAACTTTGTTTATGTTTATTCCTGCTCCATCATCTGAAATTTCGATTATTGCATTTGATCCCTGGTAAAATGCACGAATCTTTAACTCACCAATTTCATTTTTACCAAGCTTTTTGCGTATATCAGCTTCTTCAAGGCCATGGTCTATTGAATTGCGCAAAATGTGAACAAGTGGATCAGCTAATTGATTAATCAAAATTTTATCTAATTCTGTGTCTGCTCCAAAGATAGAAAGTTTAGTTTTTTTGCCAATTTTTCTAGATAGTTCTCTTACTTGTGCCGGAAACCTGTTTAACAGTTGCCCTACCGGCACCATTCTGAAACCCATAGCTCCAGTTTGTAATCGACCGCTTAAACCTTCTAACTCATCTACATTTTTTTGTAATTGTTTTCTTATATCTTCAACGCGCAACAAGGTTAACCGAGCTTCAGCTGGTAAATCAGACAAATTTTTAAAATTTTTACTTGTTAGAATATCTGAAATTTCGTTTACAATTCCCAATGATTTTTCAGAAGCATGGCTTTTCAATGAACTTAACGAGATAAGTTGAAGTCTTAATTCGGCGCATTTCTCATTTAGGCCAATCAAACTGTCTGCTACTTTATCTAACTTTGCAGATCGCGTTAATCTCTCCATCTTTGAAATGGCAGTTTCTAAAAGTTGAGTATCGTTTTGTAATCTTATACGCGTAATAAAAACTTGTGATGCAGTATTGAGTACTTCTTCTAGTTTACCAGCGGGAACACGGATATTTTCTTCGGTAGAAACGCTAGAAAACTTTTCGGAGGTTTGTTTGGCTTCAGTTATTTTTTCTTCGAGGTTTTTTACTTGCGAAACGTCTGAAACTTGCTCCTGAATTCCAGAAATGTCAGGCCGTTCTTTTTCACCCTTCCGTGCAAGATAGATCTGATGCATCAGGTCATTTACGTTAGTGTCAATTCCATCGAATCTACTAACTTTTTTGATCATCTCCAGAAGCGTTGAGTTACCTTCCATTAGAATATCAATTAGATTTTCGCTGACTGACATTTTATTACTTCGTATGTCATCTAGAAGACTTTCCATTTGGTGCGCTAAAGCCTCAATTTTTCGAACTTCCAGCAGTCTTGCCCCACCTTTGACTGTGTGAACACTTCTAAATATTTGATTAACAATCGCGGTTGGGCTCTCACTTCCTTCCAACTCGATAAGTGCCAGTTCCACTTGGTCTAAGTTATCTGACGCCTCGGCACAAAATTCATTAACTAAAGCAGCCTTCTCCGGAGAAAACTCAAGTAATTCTATCGCTTCTTCGAATTGTTTTGGTGGTAAGATTTCTTCCTGCAAATCGTAAGTTTCATTTGTGAAGTTCGAAGATTTTGTTGAAGAGGAGCCTTCCTTCAATGTACTATCTAAAACTTCATCCTCATTTTTTTCATAATACGAGGCGATTTCCAAGTTGTGCTGATTTAGCGGCGTCTGCAGATATGTTTCACATTCAGAGATGATGTCGTCTAATTTGAATTTGGATGTTCCATTCTCAATAAATTCGTTCAAGATTGTATTAGAAGCGTCGAGTATTAGTTCAATAAGGTAAATCATTGAGTATTTAGAAAAATCTAAATTCAACCTTCCGTAGTCTATAACAAACTCTAAAATTTCTAGGATGCGCGTTAATTTATTTATCTTGAAAACTCTAGACATACCTAAACAGAGATAACACTTTTGATATGCCTCAGAGTATTTTTCCTCTGGCTCATCATGTTGAGATTTTACAATCTTAATTACTTCTAGAGCCGTTATTGAAATGTACTGTAAAAAATCTTCAAGTTCACTTTGATAGATCTCATCAACCAAAGAATTTTCTTCTTCAAACTTTTCTTCCCGAATTTGCAAAATTTCGTGATCATACTTTTTCATGAGATCAGTGTAGCATTTTTCTATACGGCGGACTATTAAAATCAATTGTCAACTAGGATGTATTTCTCGAATCTTTAGATAAACCTTACTATCAATTTGAGCTAACCATTTTGTTTAGATCTTGTGATTGGTAAGTGCCCGGTTGGCTCGCCAAAATTTAATTTAATTTGTCTTTATGAAAAGGCTCTAAATAACTAGATTGAATTATGCTCTCTACTGAAAGCTGGAGTATCGTTTGAGCGTTGGTTTCACTTAAACTGGGAAACAATTCTGCAATTTCCTCAGATAAGACCTGTGATGAATTCGAAAACCCGTTAAGGTCATGCGCTTGCATTCCAAAAACTTCATCAATGCATAACGCGAATTCTTGATTTTCGTGCTTTAGGACCAGATACTTGTTGCGCTCATCAAGAATTAAGCCGTTGCAGCCGAGATATGTTGAAATATCTATACACGCCAAAACCTGTCCACGTAGATTTATTAAACCCCGCACAAATTTACTTTGCCCGTATACTGGCGTGACATCAAAACCTTGGATAATCTCCACTACTTTTGCAATTTCAACCACAAAATGAAAGGCATTTACTCGAGCATATATGAACTCTTTTAAGTTTAAAGCTTTTGACGCTTTGTTGTCACTAAGCGGTTTTGTAAGGTCCACGATACTTTGATTAAGTCGATTAATTTTGACATCAGCCCAAACCCTTTCCAATGATAAAATCAAGAGGTTAGAGTTCTTGTAACCAAGCGTCTGCTTTATATAATCGTACTTTCTCTGAGAGTGATACTCTGTAAAGAGCTCTTGTTTTCCTGTTCGAACTGATATTACGTCAATATGGCGGTCAATTGTAAAACAAACTTCAATTTCGTCGATCTTAACTAGAATTAGCGATGAAGGTTTAGATAATTCACACTCTTGATCAGTGGCTACTTCTAGAGCAAATTTTAGGCATTCGTATACGGGAATCAATTTGTCTCTGTAAATTATCGATCCGATACACCCAGGCATATCTACTGGCAAAGTGTTAATTTCCAAATTAGTGCGAATAACTTCTTTTACGTTTTGCACTGGAATTCCAAACTGAAATCCTCCCCGATTAAATGTAAAAAGTTCATCGTAAGAGATAGCTTTGGTAAGCTTCTTAAACGAGTCTGATCTTAAAATTTCATTGGTTTTTGTACCTATAAAATTGTTGGATTTTGAATGAGGTTCAACTTTTAGTTCTTCGCTGACATCAATTGCGCTTGACTTTTTATCAATTATAAGAGCCGCTTCTTTTTGATTATAATCTATCTTGTTTTCTTGAGACTGAGATGAGTGTTGTACACTTTCCTGCGATCCTTCCGTTTTAATATCCGATAAATTTTGGGGAGCTTTTGACCGATTGTCAAAACCCTTTTTTTTATCTGCACTTTTTGTATTTTCTCTTCCAGTGTCAGAACTTTGGGCAATGACGGCGTCTTTGGGAGAAATATCTTTTAACTTTTTTCCCATTGTTTTGAACTTCCTGCAAAGTTTACTATGTGCTATTCTCTACTATTATGTCACGCGTCATTTAAATAAGTAACTGCTGATTTCTTCGCCTACTTGTGAAATCATTTTTTTGGCTTTGCCACTCATTTCAAAAACAGAAACTCGGTTTATGTTCGCCTCGGCGAATGACACGGTCTGAGAAACGGGAGAACTTATAACAAAGATATCATCATTCTTAATTTGCTGCATGATGTGCTGGTAGACCACAGAACGCGCATTTACTGCATTCAAAATAACCTTTATCTCTGCTTCAGCCGTTGGGTACTTGACTGAAGCAGATTCGTTCAGCTTTATTATCCAACCTAACCCAACAATGTCATCTCTTGAAGGGCGGCATGGCACCAATATTAAATCTGCAATAGCTAACGCGAACAACGGAGAATTATCCAATACTCCCTGTAAATCAATACAAACTAAATCGCAGTCGGTCGCTTCTATAATAGCCTCTATCTCACTTTCATCAGTTAAATGAATAGCTGAAACGTCACTCAAAATACTTTCTGAGCTTTCTGTTATCCACTCGTAGGATGACCTTTGTGGATCGACATCCAAAATCATAACTTGTTTGCCTAGTTTGGCAAAGTAAGCGGACAAATTAACGCATAGAGTCGACTTACCAGTCCCGCCTTTGCTGCTTGCAAACGTCAATACTTTTGTCAAATTCAGTCCCAGAATTTATAGATCATGTGTTCAGATATTATACTCAAAACGATTAAACAAAAGAAAAAATTACTTTGTTATTTAAATGATTTTGCTAGTTAGGTGATGTCAGATTCAATTTATCCAAAATGTGGGCTCTGTCAGAATAATCCACGTTGTCCACGATTGGCATAACAAATTGGCTACCCAGCTATGTCTAAACACATTTCGTTCCGCTATTTCAAAACCAGTCCAGAGATTATCCAACTTGCAGTTATGTTGTATGTAAGGTTTCCACTCTCTTTGAGAAAGGTGGAAGACCTGCTGCATGAACGAGGCGTGGATGTAAGCTATGAATCCGTTAGATATTGGTGGCACACGTTAGGCTTTTAATTTGCACGTCAAATAAAAAAGTGAAGTGTAGGGAGTATGCAACCTAGTAATTTGAAACGACACTACGATTATAGATCAGATGCTTGAGCCGATTTGTCTGACAGCACCGAAACGATAATTACTGTGGTGTCGGGGCATCAATATCCAAAAGATTTTTGTCTTTGAGTGAAGTCCAAAATTCCATTGGAATTTTTGTTTCTTGCCACGAGATGATCTCTAAAAGCTCTAATTCAGACCGCGGTCCGGGAATTACCGAACTTATAATTTGGTGTGCTTGTGGAAATTGCAGCGCTGCCGCTCCCAAAGGAATATTGAATTCATCCGCAACATTTGCCAATTTTCTTGTTTTATTAACTAGATTCTCGGGTGCTTTCGAGTAATTCCATGTTTCTCTTCCGACTAAAAGACCAGAATTAAACGGGCCGCCACATATTATGCTGGTACCTGCCTTTTTACACGCGGGAAATAAGCGCTCTAATGGGCTTTGTTCTAAAAGCGTATATCTGCCGGCAAGCAGAAATACGTCCCATTGACCAATATTTAATGCATCTTCGCAAACTTGAGTTTCATTTACTCCCAAACCTATCGCTTTTACTGCGCCTTGTTCCTTTAGCTCTGACATTGCCTTGTAACCACTTTTCGCTAAATCGTTAAAATGGCGTATATTGTCGGCACCATGCTGAAATGTACCAATGTCATGTGCCAACAATATGTCAATTTTATCTAATCCAAGACGTTGAAGTCCGTCTTCATAAGAACGCATTATTCCATCGTAAGAATAATCGTAAATTACATGAAAAGGTAGTGGATCAATCATACCAAAATCAAGTGGATTTTGGACTGCACCGGGCTTTAAAATACGACCAACTTTTGAAGAGAGCACATATTTTTTATGTCGAAGACAATCACCAACTAGGCGCTCAGACCGACCAAATCCATACCAAGCTGCAGTATCAAAATACGACATTCCTGACTGTAGGGCCGCCTTTATAATTTTTGCGCCATCTTCGTAAGTTAAATCGACAAAATTACCACCTAAAGGAGCACAACCAAGACCAAGAATATCTACTTTTAGTTTTGTTTTTCCAACAAGCTTTTGTCTAATTTTCATTTGAAGCTAAACTCCGAAAAATTCTGTTTATTGTAATTGACACGATCGGTGGTCGCTTGGAATACCCATTGTTGAACATTCGAAAATTTTTTGCCACGCATATTATCGACAGTAAAACTCTTGGCTAAGTTTATCTGATCTATATGCTTTCCAAATGTTATCTAACGAACAAAATCGATGATATGTTATTAGGCTGATAATAAGATGTGAAATAGATCGAATTACGGGTAGAGGCAGAAAGTTCTCTCTAGTTAAGTACTTATATTGACGGTGTTATGTCAGCACTTCAGAATGGGATTTTTACTAATAGGCTTATTCAAAAAAGCAAATCATTGATGCTGAACTAGCAGTCTACAGGCAGTACAAGCACAGCAAGTAAGCGGAGGAAATATCTAATGAGAACATCTCAGGGCATTATAACAAAGATCGATGTAGATGATGTTCGTGTTCCAACTTCAGATAGCTTGCTCGGTTCGGATCCTTTTCACCGCAAACCAGATTATTCCATCGCTCTCGTAAAAATTCACAACGATTGTGGTCTTACTGGTTGTAGCGTGGTTTTTGGTATTGGGGCTGGAACTGATTGGCTAGTTTATGGGTTGAACGATCTCGCTTCTTTACTGATTGGATTAAACATTCGAGATTTTATGTCTGACCCAGGCAAAGTTCATCGTCGTTTAATGGAGCATCATCAACTGCGCTGGCTGGGCGATGGAGTTTACCGGATGGTGGTTGGGGGCCTTATTAATGCCCTTTGGGACATATGGGCGAAGTTAGAAGACAAACCAATTTGGGCTTTGCTGACTGGTTTGCCCGCTGAAATCATATTGGCATCAATTGACTGGCGCTATCTCACTGATGTGATGCGGCCTGAAGATGCAAAAAAAATACTCGAGAGTGGCCGGCTCGGATTAAACGAAAGGCAGGCTAAAATAATAAAAAAAGGGCCACTTGCTTACTCAACTTCCGGCTGGCTCGGATTGAGCGACGATGATGTGATTAAAAGTATTACGCATCTTCGCAACCAAGGATTTCGCCATTTTAAAGCTAAGGTTGGCGGCAATTTAGCTGATGATCGTAGACGACTCTCCATGTTACGTAGGATCATTGGAGCGGATGGTCACTTGATGACCGACGCGAACCAAATTTGGAGTGTTAACGAAGCGATTGACTGGATGACTAAGCTTGCCGAGTTCCGTCCCTTTTGGATTGAGGAACCCACCGCCCGTGACGACGTTCTAGGTTTTGTTCGTATTTCCAATGCCATGAAGAAGTTGAATATTGGCGTCGCTGCCGGCGAGCAAATTCCATCTCCAGTTATATTCAAACAAATGCTTGCTAGTGGGGCTCTCACTCACTGTCAGGTAGATGCAACTCGATTAGCTGGTGTGAATGATGTTATGGCTGTGATCCTTATGGCAGCACACTTTAATATTCCAGTTTGCCCACATGGCGGCGGCATAGGCCTTTGTAACATGATCAGGCATTATGCGATTTGGGATCAGATTGCAGTTTCAGCAACGAGTGAGGACCGCATAGTTGAATATATCGACTTTCTGCAAGCTGATGTATTCTGCGCACCCGTATTGGTTAAAGAAGGCTGCTATGTTACGCCTGACAGTTCAGGCTGGGGTCTCGACGTGAAACCAGAGTTTATTGAGCGTTACAGATTTCCCTACGGTGAGGTTTGGCGTGATCGTAAAGGACCAACGGGTCCGGCCTTCGAGGCTTAAGGTTTCTTAACCGATAAGTTTTTAAGAACAGGTTGGCTAAAATACTTTCATACAATTTACCTCGACAGCAAACAACAACATTCTAAAACTTGAGACTTTCCTTTGAATTAAACTTTAAAAAAAGTAGCAATAACGGCACTAAAGAAACAAAAAATACTAGTGAAAAATTAAACAACTTTTTTGTACGGAATAATAAAGAACGTCTTCTCGCTTTATACCAGTCGCTTGGTTGTATAGATCAGGTTTTTAGAAGGTAAGTTGAACTTTTACTGCTCTTGACCGATCGCAGGCAATTTCGAAAGCCTCAACGGCTTTCTCTAGAGGGTAGCTGTGAGAAATGATTGGAGAGACATCAATTTTGTTTGTATCAATCATTTTCACAGCATCGCTAAATTCGCTATGGAAACGATGCGCCCCAACAAAAGATATTTCTTTTCCAACTAGTTTGTTTATTGGGATAGATAAGTTTCCGGTCACTCCTACTTGTATAATTGTGGCCTGTGGGCGTACCGTTTCGATGCAGGTTTCTACTGCCGTTTGCGCAGCGGAACATTCAAATGCAACATCAAAGTAACCCTTATCTTTAGAAAAAAAGTTCAAATCTTCCGGAGATTTAGCTATATTTATAGTAACATCGGCACCCATATTTTTTGCAACTTTTAGCGGTAAGTCTTCTAAGTCAGTTACGACAATTTCATCTGCACTTGCTTCGCGCGCAAGAGCTGTGCAAAGGGCACCGATTGGGCCAGCGCCAGTAATCAAAACGCGCTTTCCCGTAAGATTAGGCGCGCGGTTGCGCGCATGTAGGCAAACCGCCAGGGGCTCTGAACAAGCCGCATGCGCTAAAGGTGTTTTTTTCTTAACTGGGAAGCATTGCTTAGAATCAACAATCATATTGTCGCGAAAGGCGCCTTGCTCATGTGGGAAACCCAACGCAGATCCAAAAAAACGCATATTTAGACATTGCTGGGAAACGTTTTTCTGACAATAAGCACACGTACCGCATGGGTGGCTAGGGTTTAAGGCGACTTTATCTCCTTTTTTAAGGTTTTTTACTTTTGGGCCAAGGTCTTGGATCGTTCCCGATACCTCATGCCCTAAAATGATAGGTTCTCGGACCTTGATGGTTCCAAAGCCGCCGTCCTTGTAATAATGGAGATCCGAACCACAAATGCCTCCAGCTCCCATCTGAATGACTACATCGTTATCATCTGGTGACTTTAGCTCCATTTTTTCAATGCGGATATCGTGCCTCTCTATCAGGCGGCAAATTCTGGTCTGCATTCTAAAAAACCTTTTTGCGTTTTTGGTTTGTCTATTGCGAAATCTATTACTTACCGTCGCAATATTTTTCAGTGATCTCGGTATCTCAAAAATCATTGACACACTACCATGGTAGATGCATCATATCAAAATAAAAGATAATTTTTAATTGTGGAGGAAGATATGAAATCATTGTTTTCGATCGTCGCATTAGCGGCAGTGCTTTTGTCTGGCAACGCATTCGCTGGCAGCAGCGACACAAAAGTTGCTTTGGTTCCAGGAGGACCACACCCCTATTTTGCCGCTTGGGAAAGAGCTGGACAGGACGCGGTTAAAGATTTTGGCCTCGGAAAAGCTGATTATAAAGTTCCTGCCGAATGGGATTTAAGTCAGCAAAATGAACTTATAGAAAGCCTCGTTGGCAAAGGATATAATGCAGTTCTTGTATTTCCAGGCGATGCGGTTGGCACAAATAAAATCTTGGGCGAGCTTGATGATGCAGGTATCCCCACTGCAGCGCTTGCAGGTTGTGTAGAGCAACCTACCAAGGCAAAGATGTGCTTTGGAACCGATACAGGTCATTCAGCGTATTTAGGCACAAAGCAGTTGATTGATGCCATGGGTGGAAAAGGAAAAATTGCACATTTTACAGGTTTTCTAGTTGACCCAAATACCACTTTGAGAATTAAGGCAGTGGAAAAAGCGGTTGCAGAAGCAGGCGGAGGTGTCGAGATTATTCAAGTTATCGCCGATATCGATGCTTATGAGCCAGCAGATGAAAAGATAAATGCTTTCATGGCAGCACAAGGTAGCGAAGTTGATGGGATTGTTACGACGGCTTGGGTTCCCGCCGTTGTAGCGGCACAAGCCTTAACAAATATGGGCGATAAGCGCATCAAAATGGTTGGTATTGACCACGATGAGGTAGTTTTGACAGCCATCAAAGCTGGTTTCGTACACGGTACGATGTTGCAAAATCCGTACGGTCAGGGATATATTGGCTCTTATGCCATGGATAAAATAAGAAGTGGCTGCACGTTCAAAGCGGACGCACCATGGAAGTCGACCGCACAAACTGATCAGTTTATCGACTCAGGAACTGTTTTTGTGGATATCACAGACGTGGATACTTATGTTGACGCCATGAGAGGAATTTCTTTAGAGATTCTTAAAACGTTTGAAGGTGATTTTTTGGATTGCTAAAACGCATGAAGGGGAGAGTTCGCTCTCCCCTTCAAGTGTCGACAAAATCAAAGTATCATGAAATATCCGATGAATAAAAAGCTCCCAAATTTTATATTTACAAATCAGTTTGGTTTACTGTTCCTCGTATTAATTTTTATTATAATATTTTCAACCGTGACAGACGGCTTCACATCCCGATTTAATATCTTTGCATTATCGCGTGTCATCGCAATCGACATAATGATCGGTCTGGCAATGATGGTAGTTATCTTAACCGGAGGCCTAAACCTTGCTCTTGGTGCTATCGGAGTATGTGCTGCGATGTTTGGCGGTTGGTGCATGGAAGTTCTTGGAATACCAATAGTCCCTTCTTTATTACTCACGCTTGGTATGGGATCGCTTTTAGGCTGGGTAAACGGAATTATTACAGTGAAAACAGGGGTTCATAGCTTTATAGTTACTTTGGCTACGATGAGTATTTACTTCGGATTTATGACCATGCTGACGGAAGCTGAAGCATTCCGAAGACTTCCTGATTTATTTACGGATTTTGGATCGGCAAAGTTGTTCAATAAATATGTATCGCCTCTACTTTTGGTAAGCGTCGCTACTTGTTTCACTTTGTTTTACTTGTTTCGCTTCACCGATATCGGTCGCAAGTTGATCGCTGCCGGAGCAAATCCTGAGGCAGCTGAGGTATCAGGAATATCGGTTAGTAGAATGTTTATTTATTGCCATGTTCTGTCTGGTTTTTTGGGCGCTTTGGCTGCGATTTTACTTACAACACGTATCGGTGCTGCAATACCTTCAATGGCGGGACAATTGGGCATGGATTGGTTGCTGCCAGCATTTCTTGCACCCGTTATCGGGGGTACTCTTTTATCTGGCGGAAAGTTATCAGTGTTTGGAACAATGCTAGGCGCCGTGTTGGTTACGCTATTGACAAACGGCCTTTACCTTTTAGATGTTGGTGAATTTTGGATCCGTTTCTTCCTCGGTATCATTCTTTTACTGGCAGTTTTGCTCGATAGGGCCAGAGAATTACTAACGCTAAAGAATGTGATAGTATCGTGAATAGGACTTTAGCTGCAATATTCAAAAAAGATTGGTTTGGTTTGCTGATTGTTGTGCTCGTAAGTGGGCTTGCAATCGCGGCTGTAAAGCCTGCTTTTCTATCACCGTTCAATTTGTATGTTTTGATGGTGAGTACAAGTTATATGCTTATTATTGCGTTGGCCCAAATGATAATTATTGCCATTGGTCAGATGAATTTGTCTGTTGGTGCTATTGGGGGGTTAGTGGCGATTTCTTTTAGTGGTCTGATGGAAGTGCACCAGATTTCCGTTCCAGTAGCGGTATTAAGTGGCCTTGTGATTGGTATAGCATGCGGGTTTCTGAATGGTTACATCACAGTGAAGTCTGGCATCTCAGCATTCATAATCACGCTGGCTACTTTGTATATATTTAAAGGCATAAACTTAGGGATTACCGAGGCTGAACCATTCTATAATATTCCAGAAAACGTTAAAAATTTCGGAAATGCTAAAATTGGCAATACCCCAATCCCATTTTTACTAATTATTCCGATCATTATAACGATCTTAATGTGGGTGTTTATCAACAGAACCGAAACAGGTCGCCATATGCTAGCCTATGGCAATAGTGTTCAATCGGCTGAACTTATGGGAATATCTTCGTCAAAAGTTGTTATTACGGCACATATTATTTCCGGTTTTCTGGCTGCTATCGCCGGCATGTTAGTCGTCTGTAGATTACAGCTTGGAACGCCAAATATTGGAGACTCGTGGCTTTTACCTTCATTTGCGGCTCCTGTAATTGGAGGTGCGGTTTTAGCAGGAGGAAAAGTTGACGTTATTGCCACTGCCCTCGGCGTTTTAATTGTTGCGATAATTTCTCAGGCATTGGTTATTTTCAAAATTGACCCATTTTTTGTGCAGATATTTTTAGGAGTTATGATTTTGTTAGCCGTTTTTGTGAACCGCTACCGAGAATATAAACAGGAAGTTCGCAGAAAGATTTTTAGCAGTGAGTGAGTTTTGCCTTGAAATAAGCGCGGCCAATAAATCTTTTCCGGGTGTCAAAGCGCTGGATAAGGCGAGCTTTCGGTTAAGAAAAGGATCAATTCATGCTCTTCTAGGAGAGAATGGCGCTGGAAAGTCTACCCTCATAAAAATAATAACAGGCGTTCATAAGCAGGATAGCGGAAAGTTGTTTATTAACGGGAAAGAAGAAACACTTAACAACCCCAATGATGCGACAAAATTTGGTATATCTGTTGTTCATCAAGAAAGGAATTTGATCAGACGCTTCTCTGTTGGCGAGAATCTGATGTTAAACAACTTGCCAAAAACATTACTAGGTCTCATCGATTATGATGAGATTGCTATTCAGTCAAAAAAATGGCTTGAAATTATGGATCTTGATATTGATCCAAGTGCCGTTGTGTCTGAACTCACTGTTGCTAAAATGCAGCTTTGTGAGATAGCCAAAGCTTTGTCCCTTAAGGCGAAAATTCTTTTGTTGGATGAGCCGACCTCCTCCCTCTCTCCTAAAGAGGCTGAAAATCTATTCTCGTTGCTTAGAAAGATCGTTCGCGATGAGGGTGTAAGCATTGTTTTTGTTAGCCACAAACTTGAAGAGGTATTTAACATTTGTGATGAGGTTACGGTTCTGCGTGATGGGCAAAATGCGTGTACTTCAGAAAATATAAATAATCTTGATAGAAAAAAACTTGTAAGATTGATGATTGGACGTGATGAACAGATCGTTAAGTCAACTCGAAAAACCGATAAAATAAAAGACACAGTATTAGCCTTAAACAAAGTAAAAACCGAATTAGGACATGAAAATATAAATCTAGAGCTGGCTCGATCAGAAATAATGGGCCTTTATGGTTTGGTTGGAGCAGGCAGAACTGAACTGGTTAAATGTCTTATTGGATTGGAAAAGATTACTGAAGGTGACGTTTTAATTAATGGTAAAAAGACGGCTATAGATTCTCCTAAATCTGCATTGGAAAAATTCAAAATTGGTTACATAAGTGAGGACAGGAAAAAAGAGGGTTTGATACTGATCCATAATGTTTTGGATAACACAAGCATTACGATCTGGTCACAAATTAAAAAAGCCGCTGGGCTCGTCACCGATGGAATGATTGCCAATAAAGTCAATCCTTATATCCGCAAACTTGAGGTAAGAACCCCGTCAAACTATCAGATAATTTCTAATCTATCTGGAGGAAATCAACAGAAAATTAGCGTCGCCAAGTGGTTAGCAGCTGGTACCGATGTTTTGATTATCGATGAGCCAACTGTAGGAATTGACATTAAAACTAAAGCATACCTTCATGAGTTAATTATCAATCTTGCTGACAATGGTACTTCAATAATATTGATATCTAGTGACATGCCGGAAATGATAAGTCTTGCTGATAGGATTGTAGTGATGAAAGACTTTAAAGTGAATGGTATCGTTGAAAACGATCGTGACTATGACGTTGTCAGTAGCAAGATAATGGAGTTTATTCATTCCTAAAGAGTAATAAGCAGAATTCAGGGCCGCTGGTTCGGGTAGGATGTCGTTTTACTACCATTAATTATCATTTACAATTTCCTGCGATCAGTGAACTTTAAACTCATCCAAAATAAAAAATTTATAATTTAAGCGTTAACTTCGTATCAAACTGAATAAAACTTCGCACAAGTTCCGCCAAATATCAAAGTTTGTTCTTCGGTTGATAATTTTGAAGCCCAGTCATCAACAATATTCATTGTGGCATTATAATTAGCTGCAACAGTGCAAACAGGCCAGTCAGATCCAACCATTAAACGATCTGCACCAAAGGCTTCAAAAACAATATCAAGATAGGGCACAAAGTCTGCTGGATTCCACTTTTTCCAATCTCCTTCTGTCACTAAGCCTGAAAGTTTACACATAACATTGGGGAATTTAGAAATTTCCCTAATTCCATGTTTCCATGCTTCTATATCGCTACCGTCCATTTTCGGTTTAGAAATATGGTCTACGACAAAGGGCTGATCGGGTAGCTTCTGAACAAGCCTGATAGCGGATGGCAAGTGTATTGTTCTCAGCAACAAATCATAGGTATAATTATATTTACTTAATAATGAAACGCCGTTTGAATGAGGCGCACTATCTGCAAAGTCTATATCAGACCTGTCATGGATAAGCATCCGAAAACCTTTAAGTTTTTGATTGCCATGATAGCTTTCTAGTACTTCTTCAACATCATCCGCACATAAATCTACCCAGCCCACGACCCCTTTGATTGAGTTATGCTTTTGAGCTAACTCCAGAAGGAAGTCAGTTTCTGATACAACTTCCCTGGCTTGTACTGCTATAGAACCATCACGCCCTGTTTCAGCTAAAAGTGGATCTAAATCGGACGGCATGAAATTTTGTTTTAAGGTTGCCAGTTCATCTGTCATCCAAATGAAATCTGAGGCATTTTTTGTAAAATTCCAAAAATGTTGATGAGCGTCAATTTTCATAAACAAACCTTTTAATTTACAATTGAAATTTATGTACTTATTAGCTCCCACAGCTTGTATCTTACGCGTTTTTTGAATATGGTACCATGGTAATTGTTAAGTTAAACATAAAAACGTGAGAACCAATTTTGGCTTCAGCAAACCTTAAAGAAATTCCTCAAGATATTGATATCAATAAGAATTTTCCAGTTGCACATCAAGTTCATAATTATTTGCGCCAGCAAATCTTAAAGTTAAATCTTAAACCAGGAAAAGCTTTGAGTGAAAAAGAGTTGTCTCTTCAGCTTGGCGTGAGCCGCACGCCCGTTCGGGAAGCATTCATCAGATTATCAGAAGAAGGTCTTGTGGACATCTTTCCACAACGTGGAACGATTGTCGCGCCGATTAGAATGGGAGAAATTAAAGAGGCGCAATTTTTGCGTGAAATTTTAGAAACTGCAATTGTACGGCGTGCGGCTGTGGGCATTGGAAAAAAGTCTTTAAGTCTCTTAAAGATGAATTTGATCCATCAAGAAAAAGCGTTGGAGAGTAATAATTTTATTGATTTTATGGAGTTAGATGAGGAATTCCACCATCTGCTATGCCAAGGAGTGTCATTTAATCGCGCATGGCGTGTTATACAGGCAGTCAAAGGGCAACTTGACCGGATCCGCTTCATTGGTTTGCCGCAACCTGGCCACGCGGCTTTGATGTTTCATCAACACACCACTATTTTTAAAGCCGTTGAAAACGGCTATCCAGACGTTGCGGCGAACGAAATGGCTAAACACCTTACTGAGCTGTGGGCTTCCATTGAGCGGATGACTTTGGATGAAAGCAGCTTCAACGAATAAAATGGATTCTGATTACCAATGAGAAGTTAGAATCTACGTGCGATCTTTAGAAAAGATAACATTTTCCCTTAAATATCAGTCTGTGTGAAAAACCTCATCCATCATTGACCATTGCTCATTAGGTTTACTGCTTTCCATTCGTATTTGAAGTGCGTCTGTGATTTTCCACCATTCCTGCGTTTTTGGATCAGACGCGATTTTAGCGGAATCCGCTTCAAAATCATCTCCGTGATATTCCCAATAGCCAAAGAGTAGATTTTCGGGTTCGCGCAAAAATATGGTATAATTTTTTATATTTGCTTTTGCGATAGTTTTCAGAACATCTGGCCACACACTTGCATGTAACCTTTTATAATCTTCTATTTTATTGGCCTTTAGGCGAATAACCATACCCATGCGTTTCACGGTAAACCTCATTTATGGTGCAGATATATTAAAACTAGAGCCGTTTTCTATTTTGGAAGTAATTGATTCCCAATCCCACTTAATACCTAAACCAGGTAAGTTAGATGGTCTTGCGATACCATTTTCAATATCTATGCCTGATTCTGTGATCAGATCGAGTTGCGGGATATATTCTAGCCATTTTGCATTTGGAATAGCGCAAACCAGAGGAAGGTGAAGTTCCATCAAAAAGTGAGGGCAAACAGTTACATTGAAGGCTTCGGCTAAATGGGCAACTTTCAACCAAGGAGAAATACCGCCAATACGCGCCACATCCACTTGAATAATCGAACAGGCGCCTGCCACTAAATAATCCTTGAACTGACTAAGGCTGTAAATACTTTCTCCAACTGCGATCGGAACACTTGTGCTATTGGCAAGTCTGGAATGCTGAAGCACATCATCAGCAGGAAGTGGCTCCTCGAACCATGCAATATCATAGTCTTCCAAAATGCGCGCTCGTCGAATTGCTTCCGAGAGAGAAAATCCTTGATTTCCATCAGTCATAATTTCAAAATTGTCGCCCACGGCTTTGCGAACTGCACGCAACCTTTCATTATCTTCAGATTTATTGGGACGACCAATTTTAATCTTTGCTCCTTTAAACCCTTTTTCTTTAACAGCAATTGCGTCGTCGACCAATGCGGAGGCTTCTAGATGAAGCCATCCGCCTTCGGTCGTGTAAAGTGGTATATAATCGCGCGTGCCCCCCGCTGCTATATGAAGCGGTAAGCCTGATTTCAAACATTTGAGATCCCAAAGCGCCGTATCAATTGCAGCCAAAGCTAAAGATGTAATTGCTCCAACGGACGTTGCGTGTGTCAAAAAGAGCAATTCCCTCCAGATTGCATCAATTCGATTTGCTTCTTTGCCAATCAGGGCTGGAGCTAATGTTTTTTCGAGCAGGGCTATAACGGATGGACCACCAGTACCAATAGTATAGGTGTAGCCCGTGCCAATTCCGCCATCACTATCATGAATTCTCACTATAGGAGTTTCCTGGGCAACAAAAGTTTGAATTGCATCTACTCGTTTAACTTTAGGCGACAGATTAACCATCATAATTTCAACGCGTGTTATTCTTGCCATTTTTATCACCCCTTCATAAGTACTCGGTTAGATATGTGCTAAAGTTTAAATGCTTTTGAACATGTTGAATAGACGGCAAATAATCCGATGAATTTCTTAGTGTTCTTAGGCACTTTTAGAATAATTCACTTTGCCCGCAATAAGCTTGACCAGTTGTTTTGTGGCCATGCCTAATCAAGTTTTATTCCGCTATTTTAAAACTAGCCCTGAGATCATCCAGCTTTCGGTGGTGCTTTATGTGAGATTTCCACTCTCTTTGAGAAATGTGGAGGACCTGCCTCATGAGCGTGGAGTAGATTCAAGCTATGAATCTGTCCGCTACTGGTGGGACAGGTTTGGCTCTCAATTTGCAAGCGAAATTAAAAAGCGAAGAGCAGGGGGCGTGCGTAGACGTCAAATGAATAATCATGCTTGGGCTCGTTATTCTGACAGCACCTCAGCAACGATTTAGATCGCAAATTTACGATGGCTAAGTCTTCTGGCTGAGTTTTAAACACCTGTCATGGCCTGCTAGAAGTCCGGCGAGCGGCTATGCAGCTAGTTATTATATTTGTCAGGGTAGTAGTTGAGGAGATGGCTGGGCAATTGAATTTTTGGCTCATTTTTTGCTCACCAAGAAGATAAAGCAATAAAGGATCGAAAAAATGTCAGACTCCCTAATAAGCGCAGATTTAACTATTGAAGGTGACATTAAAAGTGATGGAAACTTGACTGTCGATGGAAGAGTAGTCGGGAATGTCAGCTGCATAAATGTGACCATAAATTCGGGTGGTTTTATTCAAGGAAACATACAAGCGCATCATCTTGTCAGCCTTGGAAGTATTTCAGGAGAGATTCACGCCAAAAGTGTTGATCTGAAAGAAGGCTCGACAACTAAGACTAATTTGGAAAGCGCCAATCTGCAAGTCAGCTCTGGGGCCGTGCTCCAAGGGACGGTAAATATCAGCGGAGCATCGACTCAACCCTGAAGGGCATAAAAATATACTTCAAATGAAAGATTTTTGAGGCGTTTTCAGCTGGAGACGAGCAGGGCAATACCGCCAAACATCATTTTCATTATGGCTGGCGAACATGCTTCCAAAGCCATCAGTGCTTACGGTTACGGTATAAATCAGATGCCGAATATCGATCGCTTCGCACACCAAGGCATGGGATTAAATCATTGCTGTGTGACAAACGCCATCTGAATGCCGGGTAGAGCTGCGTTTGTAACTGGAATGTACAATCACGTAAATTGCGTAACGAGACTAAACACGCAGATACCGTTCTAACAGAGTGGCGCTCTCTTATCGCCTCATAGAATTCACGCTCTCAAGGCTTTTGATGCTTGAGCCTATTTGTCTGACAGCACCGCCACCACATTCTGCCCATTCCTGTTCCTGTTATTTCTGGCGCTATTCCTGCGCAATTTCAGGGATTTACAACGGTGCTTTGCGAATGATGCC
>Ga0255752_10001545_pt1 | contig 26594 bp, 25 predicted proteins | sample 011ome_25_FD_179952 | JGI IMG/M metagenome (GOLD analysis project Ga0255752, IMG submission 179952) | Coastal salt marsh microbial communities from the Groves Creek Marsh, Skidaway Island, Georgia - 011512CT metaG (version 2) | ecosystem: Environmental > Aquatic > Marine > Intertidal zone >... | reverse complement strand
CCTGACATATCACTTTTGTATTTCGATTTATTAAAACTGACAATTAGTTTTCCTTAGATAATTTAACTGATTGAACTGCTGCATCATGCAAATTTTTTGCGGTTGTAATATTCAGCTTACTCTCGTTGAGAATTTGTTTTCCAAGCTCCACATTTGTACCCTCTAAACGAACAACAATAGGGATCTCGATACCAACTTCTTTAACAGCATCAACAATTCCGCTAGCAATAATGTCGCAACGCATAATTCCACCAAAAATATTTACTAAAACAACAGTAACATTTTCATCAGACAATAATATTTTAAAGGCCTTGCTTACCGTTTCAGAGGAGGCTCCGCCACCCACATCTAGAAAATTTGCAGGCTCGCCACCACACAGCTTAATGAGGTCCATGGTAGCCATAGCAAGCCCAGCACCATTGACCATGCATCCTATATTACCCTCTAACGCAATATAATTAAGCCCCGCATGATGCGCTTCTGCCTCTTTTGAATCGATTTGAGACCAATCATGTAGATCTTGAAATTCTGGATGCTTAAAAAGAGAATTGTCATCAATACTCATTTTGCAATCAAGGGCAATCAATTCATTTTTTTTAGTTATCACTAAAGGATTTATTTCAAGGAGGGATAAATCATTTTGCAAAAAAACATTGATAGAATTTTGAATGACTTCAACAAATTTATCTTTGATAGGATATCTAAAACAAAGCGCGTCATAAAAATTCTCAATTTCCACATTGGAAGGTTGTTGATGAAGTTTAAAATTTAATTTTTTTATGAGCTGTGGATTTTTTGTAGTCATCACCTCTATGTCCATGCCGCCTTGGTTTGAGCAAATAATCGTTACACCCTCATTTTGCCTGTCAACAACTATTGAAAAATAAACTTCAGAGGCTATATCAACAGTCTCTTCCATAAGTAATCGATGAACAGGTTGGCCTTGAGGGGAGTTTTGATAGGTAATTAAGTTACTTCCTAGCCATAATTCTGCAAAATCATGCGCTTCTTTTTTCGTATTGATTATTTTTACACCCCCAGATTTTCCACGACCACCAGCGTGAACTTGGGCTTTAATGGCAATTGCATGAGTTTTGAATTGATCAAATGCAAAATCAACTTCACTTAAAGTTGAAACAGTTTTGGAGTTTGGAACCGATATATTAAATGATCTTAATATGTTCTTTGACTGGTATTCGTGAAGATTCATTTGATATTAATGTAAGAAATTATCTAACATATAATAATATCAGAATGTGTTTGTCTTTTATAACCGAAACTTTAGCAAATTACGTAAATTACTTTTCAATATCGATCACAGAAACAGTGCCTGCTTTCATATCGGGAACGATAATTGATTTTCGATCAAAGGTTGGTGCGATATCCGCTGCAGATTCAAAGCGATATTTTAAAGTCACAAGACTACCATTTCGATATTCATGTATGACCCCATTTTTCCAGTCACTAATTAGTACCGAGTCATTAAGGAACACAATCCCATCACCCGCACCAAGCCCGTCGGTTAATTTTTTTAGCGAAACATTTTTTTTGTTTCCCTCAAATAAAACACCAGTAGCAAAATCTACTAGAAGGAAACGATTTTCATCTAGAGGCAATACTCCATTAGGCGCCTTAATAGAGGGGTGACTATTTTCATCCATAAGGAGCTCTAAATTTCCAGTCATATCCATAATAAATACCATTCCCCCGTCTTTTAAGTTTCCGCTATCGGTTATGTAGAAAGTACCTGAGGGGGTGACTGCAATATCATTTAATAACACAGGAGTTTTGGGAAAAGCCATAGTTCCTGAAAAGACTTCCCAAGAACCGTCGTTCATATCTACTTTTATAATGACATCCTTATCTGTTGCATAAATTTCTCCCTTATAGATAATCAATCCTCTTGGATCGTTTAATCCAGTTGTAAAGTCAGATATTTCTCCATTTGTATTAATTTTTTTTATTTTTCCATCACCATCTTTTCCTCGCTCTCCAAATTCTGTGACATAAATATCACCGTTTTTGGATTGCACTGCAGATTCTGGATTAACAAAGCCAGGATAGACTCGATTGGCGTTAACCAGCGATGTAAAGGCTAATATTATTATAAGAAGGATATATTTATGAATTGACATTTTATTTTCCTGTGTAGGTGATTTTATAAATAAAACCTGAGCGATCATCCGATACGAAAAGCCCTCCATCATAGCTTTGAATTACATCAACCGGTCTGCCCCAAGCTTTTCCATTGGCTAACCAACCTGAAACAAAATCTTCGGAGGAAATAGGGTTATTGTTTTCATCAAATCTTACACGTATTAACTTATAACCAGAAAAATCTGACCGATTCCATGATCCATGTAAAGCCACTATTGCATCATTTTTAAAATCATTAGGAAAATTGGTTTGATCTAAAAAGCTAATTCCAATTGGTGTGGAATGTGAAGTAAACATGATTAAGGGAGGGGTTGTTGATGAACAAAAATTTGTAGGACCTGCAAAATTTGGGTCAGGAGTTTGATTCCCCCAGCAATAGGGCCATCCATAATGATTATTAGGAATTATTTCATTAAAATGCTCTGGAGGGAGTGAATCGTTGATGGGCCCGTTTTTTTTATCTGACCGCATATCGGAGCCATTATTAGTTGCGTACATTTTTTTTGTAATTGGATGCCATGCATAGCCTTGGGAATTTCTTAATCCTCTAGCCCATGTTGGGTCAGGTTTGTGCCTTCCAAGTGTCTTTATCGCTCCAGCAGGATAGCCATCCAAAGTATATCGTTGAATTGTCGCCCGAGTTGGGTCACTTTCAATACATACATTACAGCTTGATCCTATATTTACGTACAAGTGCTCATCAGGGCCTACTTTAATAGATTTTTGTGAATGACCACCAGTAGCCAGACCTTTTACTATTATTTTTTTTTGAGAAAGGTCATTTACGGAAATTTTTAGAACCGAATCCTCGTTTGCAATAAAAATATGGCCATTAAAGAAATCAATACCATTTGGAGTTGGAAGTTCATCAAGCCAAGTTAGAATTTCATCCGCTTTACCGTCATTATTGCTGTCTAAAATTTTGTATATCTTACCTAGCTTACCTGTTGTAACGTAAAGATTATTTTTATCGTCGAGAGTCATCATACGCGGTCCAGTCATGTAGCAACTGTCGCAAGGATCTAATTTTGCGAAGACTTCGATGGAAAAGCCCTCGGGGATCGTAAGATTTAATTCAGGTGGAGGAGGGCTGTAACTTGCTGCGTTGAAAGCACAGCCCAAAATGGGTAAAAAAGTTAGAAGTAGGGTGCAACAATAGGTAAAAAGTTTTTGTTTGGGTGTGTCAAAACCTTTTAAAAACATTTAACCTCTTGGCAACCTTCATCTTTAATACCTATCGTAAGAAGATAGTCTGCCATGTCTTTTTTATTGTCTTCATTTAAAGCTCGGATGATTGACACATCACCCTTGAGGTTTTGTTGGGCATTGATACCATTATCAATAAGATATTTCACCATTTTCTTGTCACCATTGAATGCTGCGTGATGCAGGGCATTAAACCGAGTAACAGGATGTGTATAGTTGATATTAGCTCCTTTGTTAACAAGATAAACAAGAACTTCCATTTGGTCTTTAGCTGCTGCCATCAAAAGGGGTGTCCATGCAAAGTAGCCTTCTTCTAAATCAACATTCATTGTTTCGACGTAACGTTTAACTGTTTCAAGATCACCATCGTTAACTGCGCCGGTGAATTCGAGGGCTTCAGAATCCGTTAATGCTTTTGCATTAAATGATATTAACAAAAATACTAACAAAAAAGCTTTAAAAATGATTTTCATACATAATCCTTATTGGTTACTTAAAATATTTATTTGCGTTGGCGAACATTCTATACCATGGACCATATTCCTGCCATTCTTTTGTGTACCAGGAGTTTTGATCCGTTAAAAACACTCTTTCTGGATGTGGCATCATAATTGATACTCTTCCATCGACTGACGCAACACCTGTGATACCATTTTCGGAACCATTTGGATTGTATGGATAACGTAAAGTTCCCATATGATCATTATCGACATAAGTGAGTATTATTTGATTGTTTTGGGTTAAGTTTCTTAAATCTTCTTTCAAATCGAAGGCCACACGACCCTCCCCGTGTGCAACGGCAATTGGAATTATAGCGTCCTCCATTTGGTGAAAAAATGGCGAATTTGATTTACCAACTTTTACTTGTACAAACCTTGCTTCAAACTGCTCAGATTCATTTCTGACAAATTTTGGCCAATGCTCAGCACCAGGAATAATCTCTTTAATACTGCTTAGCATTTGGCATCCATTACATACCCCAAGACTTAGTGTGTCAGTACGGTTAAAAAATTTAGAGAACTGATCTTTTAAGAATTCATTAAACAATATTGACTTTGCCCAACCTTGACCAGCGCCTAAAACATCCCCGTATGAAAAACCACCACAAACAACCATTGCCTGAAAATTTTCTAAATTAATTTTTTTGTCAGTAAGGTCTGTCATATGCACATCTTGACATTCAAAGCCTGCATAATAAAAAGCAGCTGCCATCTCGTTTTGTCCATTTACACCCTGCTCTCTTAAAATAGCAATTTTTGGCTTTATTTTTTTTATTAGAGGGGCTTGTGGGATATCAAAGTTAATTCGAGGGGTTATACCTTTATCGTTGTCATTTAGGATGTTATCAAATTCTTCATTAGCTGTTTTTGGATTATCCCTCATGGCCTGGATATGAAAACTTGTTTCTGACCATATTCTTTGAAGTTTCGACCTTGTTGATGAGAACAAAAGCTGCTCATTATTTTGAATGCTTATATTTTGATTTAAATCAGGTTCTCCTAAGATAGACACATTCAAACCGTAAGTATTTAACAACTCATCTTTTATTTCATGTAAATCTTCATTTTTAATTTGAATAATGGCTCCCAGCTCCTCGTTAAAAAGAAATGCATTTATATCGGAACTAGAATCAAGATCAAGGCGCAATCTAAAGCCACAATGCCCAGCAAACGCCATCTCTAAAAGTGTAGTAATTAATCCGCCATCAGAACGATCATGATAGGATAAAATCTTGTTAGCACTGTTTAGTTTTTGAATTGCTTGAAAAAATTGTTTTAGTTTTTTAGGGTCATCTAAATTAGGGCAGTCTTGGCCAACTTCATTCAGAGTTAAGAGAAACGAAGATCCACCCATTCGATTTTTTTTGCCACTTAAATCAATCAGCAGGAGCGTAGTATTTTTATTTTGTTGAAGTTGTGGGGTAAGAACTTTACGAGTATTTGAGCACTCGGCAAAAGCCGAAATCACTAACGACAATGGCGAGGCAACAGTATAATTATTATTAGCATCCTCCCATCTAGTTTGCATGGATAGTGAATCTTTTCCAACGGGTATACTTATTTGGAGATCAGGACATAGTTCCATGCCGATACTCTTTACGGCCTCATAAAGTGCGTAATCATTTTCATTATCTCCAGAAGCAGCCATCCAATTGGCAGATAATTTAATATGAGAAATATCGTCGATCGGACTCGCAACAATATTGGTTAATGCTTCGCCTACTGCCATTTTTGCTGACGCAGATGCATTAATGATTGCTAAAGGCGTTTTTTCCCCTACGGCAAAAGTTTCGCCTGTGTTGGATTTGAAATCTGACTTGGTCACCGCAACGTTGCTCACAGGAATTTGCCAGGGTCCGACCATTTGATCTCTAGAGATGAGTCCTGTCACAGATCTATCACCAATGGTTATTAAAAAACTCTTGCTGGCAACTGCTGGGTATTTAAGGACTCTTTCGATATGCTCCGCAAGAGAAAAATTTCTAAATGAGACAGCTATTTTTTTGATATCAGGTTTGGAAATACTTTTTTTAGTCCTTGGAGGCTTGCCCAAGAGCGCATCAAGACTCATGTTTATAACTTCCGTATCAGTGAGTGTGTCGGTAACTATAAGCTTTTGGTCTTTCGTGGCATGTCCTACAACTGCAAACGGACAACGTTCTCTTTTACAGATTCTTTCAAACAGATCTAAGTCTATTTTTTTAATCGCTAAAACATAACGCTCTTGTGCCTCGTTACACCAAATTTCTTTTGGCGACATTCCCATCTCTTCATTGTTTATATTCCTCAATTCAAAAATAGCGCCTACTCCACCATCATGAATTAATTCGGGAAATGCATTTGATAGTCCGCCGGCACCAACATCATGGATACTGAGAATTGGGTTTTTATCCCCCATTTGCCAACATCGATCGATAACCTCTTGGGCGCGACGCTGAAGTTCAGGGTTTCCTCGTTGCACTGAATCAAAATCAAGGTTTTCTTGATTTGTTCCAGTTTGCATGCTCGATGCTGCCCCGCCTCCTAGTCCAATTAACATTGCGGGGCCACCAAGCTGAATGAGTAAATCATTTTCTTCTAAAGATTTTTTGCTTGTATGCTGGTACGATATATTTCCAACACCACCAGCTAGCATGATGGGTTTATGATAACCAAAATTCTTATTATCATAATTAATCTCAAGGGTTCTAAAGTAACCAAATATATTTGGTCGACCAAATTCATTGTTATATGACGCAGCACCAATAGGGCCATCTATCATAATTTGTAATGCAGAGGCAATTCGATCTGGCTTACCAACGCTATTACTTTCCCAAGCGTGCGTGAAATTTGGTATTTTTAGGTTTGATACAGAAAAACCACAAAGCCCAGCTTTTGGCTTTGAGCCTCGACCAGTTGCTCCTTCATCTCTGATTTCACCACCAGAACCAGTAGCTGCACCGGAAAATGGGGAAATTGCAGTTGGGTGGTTATGTGTCTCAACTTTCATTAGATAGTGAGTAAGCTCATGGTGCTCAGAGTAATGTCCTATTTGATCTGGGTAAAAGCGCCCTATTTTTTTTCCTTCGATAATTGATGAGTTATCGGAATAGGCAACAATCGTTTTTTGAGGGGCTAATTGATGGGTGTTTTTTATCATTTCAAATAAGGATTTATCTTGTTTTTTGCCATTAATAGTCCAAGAAGCATTAAAAATTTTATGGCGACAATGTTCAGAATTTGCTTGAGCAAACATCATTAGCTCTGCATCGGTTGCGTTTCTTTTTACCGTAAAATAATATTTATACAGGTAGTCAATTTCCTCATCTGAAAGAGCTAGCCCATTTTCATTATTAAATCTTGCAATAGCCTCTTTCCCTTCATCCAGTAGATTAATTTTGCTAAGCTGTTTTGGCGTCTTGTGAACAAATAATTTATTTAAATCCTCCGCTTCAAAAAAAATAGATTCAGTCATGCGGTCAAAAAAGATATGCATTAATGCATTTTTCTTTACAGTGGATAGTTCCTCCGCAACATCAATCGAAATGGCAATGCATCGCTCGATCCTTAAGATATCTATATTGCATTGCTGCGCGATGTTTGTTGCTCTTGAGCTCCACGGAGAGATAGTTCCAATTCTTGGGCTAATAAAAAATTTTTCTTTGAAAGGCTTTAATTGATTTTTAAGGCCATAGTCTAAGAGTTTACTAAGTCTTAATTCATCAACTTCTGATAAGGGTTTTTGACTTTCAATCAGGTGAAGGTATGTGGATGTTAAATTTCTAATCTCGCATCCAATTATTTTTGCTTTTTTTAGAAATTCGTTTTTCCTAAATTCAGAAAAGACTTGGTTCCCGTAAAATTTTGTAATGATTGTATTTTGCATTTATGTATAGTTGGATATGTAATGATTGAGATTAAGAGATTTTATCAGTCCTTTTTGATACTTTTTAAATCAAAAATTAATCTTATAACAATAAATAAATTTGATAAAAAATAAAACTAAGAATCCAGGCTAAAAACAGTGACCAAAAAATTGAAATAAAAGTTAAAACGCGATCTTTTGACTCGTTTTTTAGTGTCGCAATAGTCGATACGCAAGGTGTATAAATAAGTGTAAAAATCATAAAACTTATACCTTGACCCGCATTAAATAGTTCACCAACATGACTCGAAAGAGCAAGGCCTTCCAGGCCAAAAATAACGGCAAAGGCACCAATAAGAATTTCTTTCGCAATAAACCCAAAAAATAATGCAATGATAAGCATTTGCTCAATACCAAGAGGACTGAAAATAGGTTCAAAGAGGCTTCCAATTTGTCCTGCATAGCTCTGTTCTGAGGCTACTGTTACCCCCTCAGGAAAATGAGTAAGCGCCCATATTGCCACCACCCCAATAATAATAAATTTGCTGGCACGATCGATGAAGTGCTTCACCTCTTGCCAACCTCGGATCATAATTTGTTTGTATGTTGGAAAACGATATGGCGGCAATTCCAAGACCAACGGCTCATGACTTTGGTATTTATTTTTAAAAATAATTGCCGTAATGAATATTGAAAAAAAACTCAATAGATATAAGCAAAAGAGAACAATTGCCCCCTGGGTGGGTGCAAAAAAAGCTGAAATCATAAAAAGGAAAACCTGGAGTCTGGCGGAACATAGGGAAAAGGGAATTACTAACATAGTTAAAAATCTTACTTCTTTGGTCCGCATAATTTTTGTTCCCATAAGCGCGGGGACATTGCAACCAAAACCCATAAGCATCATCACAAATGCCCTACCATCAAGCCCCATTTTTTCCATTACCTTATCCATTAAAAAGGCTGCACGAGAAAAATAGCCACTATCTTCAATTATTGTCATTACAAAGAAAAATAAAATAATTATTGGGATAAATGCTGCAACCGTCGTCAGTCCAGCATAAAGCCCATCCATTAAAAAACTTTTTAGCATGGGTGGGGCGTTAGATAAGAGATTGCTTAAAAATACCTGGTCAATATAGCTAAATAAATTAGCCATGATATCTTGTAGCGGCTGACCAACGGTAAATACGAATTGAAATACCGCAAAAATAACAAATAAAAAAATTGGCAGACCAAAAACAGGGTTTAAGAAGATTGCATCTAATTTTTTGGTATTTTGGTTATTAAGTTTTTTTGGGAAGAAAACTGTTTTTTCAATGATATTTTTCAGCTCACTTTTTTTTGGGTTGGCTGTGTTGTGAAATGATATTTCTTTGTTGAGCTGTTCGAGGCCCTGGTTGCGTTTTGCACTAATTGCGATGACCGGACAGCCAAGCAGATTTTGGAGTTTATCAAAATCAAAGGATATACCATAGGCTTTTGCCTCATCAATCATATTCGCAATGATTTTTATTGATGGGTTTATTTTTTTGAGTTCTAGAGCCAGTTCAATTTGTCGATCAATTTGAGTACTATTGAGAATATAAAAAATTTGGTCAATCTGATTATTTTTTAGGAAATCCCTAACAACTATTTCATCTTCACTATAACCTTTGAGATCATAAATACCTGGCAAATCAATAAGCTCAACCAGTTCGCCATTCAGGATTGTTTTAACTGAGTTAAGTTCAACTGTGACTCCAGGCCAATTGCCAACTTTAACTGATGCACCACTGATTTTGTTGAAAAGAGTTGACTTGCCTGTATTCGGCATGCCAATTAATGCTACCCTTTTCATGCTATCTTTTGATCAACGATTTCTATGTGAATTTGTGCGGCTATGTCAGAGCGAAGCATAAATTCAGTAGTTCCAATCTTAAGGTGGAATGGACCATTAAATTTTGCTTGCCGAATGATTTCAACTAAGTTATTTTTTTTAACACCCAATGCTTTCAGGCGATCATTAAAATGTGCATTATCTGTCAATGCCTTGATCGATCCCGTTTGCCCTACCAGTAATTGTTGTAATGTCATGATACTTTTTTTAAATGAGAATCATTCTCAATTATAAGTTAATCTTCAAGATTCTACAATTTTTTTTATTTGAATTTAATTTTGGCTTGATTTCTTAATTCATCAAGATGTTGCTTGAGCTTTCTTTTTTGTAATGTGGTTTTTAATTCAGTCTTCTTATCTTCGAAGCTGGGTAACGGTGCCTCTCGGGTGTCATTTAATTTGATAACATGCCAACCAAATTGAGTTTGAATTGGTGATTTTGTGAATTCACCTTTTTTTAATTTGCTGACTTCATCATAGATAATTTCAAGCATATCTCTTTTCTCAAACCAGCCAAGGTCACCACCATTATCTTTACTTGATTCATCCATAGAGGATTCTTTCGCCAGCGTGGAGAAATTATCATTCTCCTCAAGTTTGGCGATAATTTTTTGAGCCTGCGTTTTGGTTTTTAACAAAATATGGCTTGCTTTAAACTCTCTATCATCAAAATTATTTATAAATATTTCATATTCAGTTTTGACTTCATCATTTTTGACAGGATTATTAACAATATATCTTTGCAGATAAAGCGTGTAAATTAACTCTTGTGTTGACAGTTCAGCCTGGGTGAGAATTTTAGGGTCATCCAATAACCCACTTCTTTTTGCTGCCTGGTTGATTACCTTGAGATCAATTAACCGGTCGATGATATTCTCTTCCATATCGTTGGAAACTTTTCTGCCTTGTTTTTCAACTTCATCCTTAATGAAATCCACAAAACGCTGCTCGATTTTTTCATTATTAACTAGAGCAACTTCGGAAAAAGTTGGAAAAGAAAAAAATAAACAGAAAATGAGAAGGGATTTACATTTAGTCATTTGGCGACATTGCCTTTATGCTTAAAGCATGGATTGATTCAGGAATTAAATCCTGCATTAGTTGGTAGATTATTCGATGCCTGTCCATACGTGATTTGCCTTCAAAAGAGAGGCTGGAAATATGAATAACAAAGTGGCCTCCCCCATTATTGCCCGAGTGACCTTTATGGAGATGGCTTTGGTCAATAATTTTTAATTCGATAGGATTGAGGGTCGCTAATCGTTCTTTAATTATGTTTTCTAGCATCAAGGTAGACTTTTTCTAAAAGGTTTAATATCAATCGATTCATAAATGCCATGCGTCAAAAAGGGTTCATCATCTGCCCATTTTTGCGCAGCCTCCATATCATCAAAGTCTGCAATAATGAGACTTCCTTGAAACCCTGCCGCTCCGGGTTCAATGTTATCGATTGCTGGATACGCTCCGGCAATTAATAAACGCCCTTCACTAATTAAAAGTTCCAAACGAGCCAAATGCAAAGGCCTGTATTGTAATCTCTTATCTAAACTTCCTTTTTTATCTTTTGCGTTAAAAACGTACCACATAGATTAACTTTCCTTATTTACTCTAGAAACATAAATAGCTAGGCAGATGAAAAATAAAAATAAAAGCGCTGTTAGGCCAAAAAGTTTAAAGTTTACCCATGTATTTTCTGAAAAATTATAGGCTACATACAGATTTATAAAACCAAGAAAAACAAAGAAAAGACTACTAAAAAAATTTAGCTTCGACCACAACCAATCCTTTAATTGTATTTGCGCTCCCATAGCTAACTTAATGAGATTTTTTCCAAAAAATCGGTTGGAACACAAAAGAATTATCGCAAAAGCCCAATAAATTAGGGAAGGTTTCCACATGATAAAAGCCTTGTCTTGGAGCATAATGGTTAAGCCGCCAAGAACGGTTATCATTGCGCCGTTAAAGAGTAGCATCCGATCGACGCTCCCCTTTTTAAAGTACATGTACAAGATTTGTACAAGAGTTGCAGCAATAGCGACAGCCGTTGCAATAAAAATATCGTATATTTTGTAAGAGACAAAAAAAAGAATAACGGGCAATAAATCGTAAAAAAATTTCAAAGTGGTCAGCCTATGAATAAAAATAAAAAAAACATATAATCCAGTTACTTCTATGAATAATATCGTAATCGATCTTCACAGCCATTCTACTATATCTGACGGACTTTTAAGTCCTCGTGAATTGATTAATCATGCACATAATAAAAACGTAAATGTTCTAGCATTGACTGATCATGATGATATTGCCGGTTTGGCAGAAGCAAAAAAAGAAGCAGAGCGAGTTAAAATGACATTCATTAATGGCGTTGAAATTTCTGTCACATGGAGAAAGAGAACGCTACATATTGTTGGTCTTCGTTTTGATAGCAGCAACGAGAATCTTAAAAAAAATTTATCCCTGATTCGAAAAGGTAGAAATACTAGGGCCCAAAAAATGGCCCACAGTTTGGGCCTGGCTGGCATCGGTAATGCTTATGAGGGCGCAAAGAAATATGCAAGATCTGGCACGCTTGGCCGTATTCATTTTGCTCGTTTTATCGTCGAACAAGGCTACGCCAAAGACATTAAATCGGTATTTAAAAAATATTTAACTCAAGGAAAACCTGGATTTGTTGAGCATGAGTGGGCCTCACTAGGTGATGCGGTGCAATGGATTAATGATGCTGGTGGGTCAGCGGTTATTGCTCATCCTGGCAGGTATGATATGGGTTCAAAATTATATCCAGTCTTATTTGATGAATTCAAGGAGCTAGGAGGGGCGGCTATTGAAGTCATTTCAGGTAGCCAAGATCCATCTCAAACTAAATATTTTTCTGAGTGTGCAAGTAAATATGGCTTGCTTGCTTCTTGTGGCTCAGACTTTCATGGTCCTGGCATTTCATTCAGAGAAATGGGTAAGCCCCAACCTATGCCTCCTGCAGTCACGCCGGTTTGGCGTGATTGGCATGAAGTGCATGCAAGCTTTCAGTAATTCTCTTTTGTAAAAATAACATTTGGCTTAGAATGTAATTAATGGAACTAACAATTGTTCAAAAAATTTCTGCCTACGCTCTTCCAATCCTGTTTGCAATAACTGTTCATGAAGCAGCACATGGTTATGTTGCGCGATATTTTGGTGATATGACAGCGCACTACATGAATCGTATTTCACTTAATCCAATTCGGCATATCGACCCAGTGGGAACCATTATTTTTCCAGCATTGACTTTGATGCTTGGTGGAATTCTTTTTGGTTGGGCAAAACCCGTCCCAGTGAATTTTTCAAATTTGAATAATCCAAAAAAAGATATGTTTTGGGTTGCTTTAGCGGGACCCGCTGCGAACTTTTTTATGGCAATTTTTTGGACCATTTTATTAACAAGAATAAATATATTTCCAGATGATGCAGAACTTTTTATAAGGGTGATGTGTTTGGCAGGGATTCAAATTAATATTATTCTCATGGTATTAAATCTTCTTCCTATCCCCCCACTTGATGGTGGTAGGATAGCGGTAAGTGTTTTACCATATCCCTGGTCAAGTTACGTTGCTGGACTTGAGCGTTATGGATTTTTTATTTTAATTTTTTTACTTATTTCAGGTGTGCTTGGGCAAATATTAATGCCTCTCGTGAGGTTTAGCCAAAGTATAATTTTTACTATTTTTGGATAAAACTTTTATAGGATAGTTATGGCAATTGAGAGAGTCGTTTCAGGTATGCGTCCCACAGGAGGGCTGCATCTGGGACACTATAATGGTGTTCTGAAGAATTGGGTCAGCCTGCAACATGAATCAGAGTGCCTTTTTTTTGTAGCTGATTGGCATGCACTAACTACACATTATGACGATCCACAGATTATTGAACAAAATGTCTGGGATATGGTAATAGACTGGTTAGCAGCGGGAATAGATCCAGCACTCGCTACAATTTTTGTGCAGTCCAAAGTTCCAGAGCATGCTGAGCTTCATACTTTACTGTCTATGATAACCCCATTGGGATGGCTAGAGAGAGTTCCGACATACAAAGATCAGCAAGAGAAATTATCGTCAAAAGACCTCTCCACTTATGGTTTTTTGGGATACCCGTTATTACAAAGTGCCGATATTCTCATTTATAAAGCTACACAAGTTCCCGTGGGTGAAGATCAAGTTCCTCATATTGAGTTCACAAGGGAGGTAGCCAGACGCTTTAATCACTTGTACGGTAAAGAGCCTGGTTTTGAGGAGAGGGCAGAGGAAGCAATAAAAAAATTAGGGTCAAAGCGGGGTCAACTTTACCGTGAGTTAAGAAATGCTTATCAGGAAGAAGGGGATGAGCAAGCTCTAGAGGCTGCGCAATCATTAATTGAGGAGCAGCAGAATTTGAGTTTGGGAGATAAAGAGCGGCTATTAGGTTTTCTTGAGGGGGGTGGAAAGATGATTTTATTGGAGCCTGAATATAAATTAACACCCGCATCAAAAATGGTAGGGTTAGATGGTCAAAAAATGTCTAAGTCTTATAACAATACGATTTCTTTGAGAGAGGCACCAGAGGCGATAGATAAGAAGATAAGAACTATGCCTACTGATCCTGCAAGAATTCGAAGAAATGATCCGGGGGATCCAAAGAACTGTCCAGTCTGGCAGATTCATCAAGTTTATTCGGACGAGAAGACACAAGAATGGGTTCAGAACGGTTGTAAGGGTGCAGAAATTGGGTGCATAGAATGTAAGCAACCTGTGATTGATTCAATCCAAAAAGAATTAAAGCCGATGCAAGAAAAGGCCAACTTTTATCTTGAGAGCCCGGATCTTGTTAAAAGTGTCGTTGCGGAGGGCTGTGAAAAAGCGAGAAAATTAGCTAGAGATACAATGCGAGAGGTTCGAGAGTCGATGGGTATTAATTTTTCATGAGCAATTGGATCGACATCGATAAAAAGCCAAATGCGTTAGTGTATGGAGAGTTAATTGCAGAATTGCCACCAGATCTTTATATCCCTCCCGATGCATTGGAAATATATTTGGATTCTTTTCAGGGTCCTCTCGATCTCTTACTCTATTTAATCAAAAAAAATAATATAGATATTTTAGATATTCCTATGGCGACGTTAACAGCTCAGTACATTGAGTATGTTGAAAGAATGAAACAAATTAAGCTAGAGTTAGCTGGGGATTATCTCTTAATGTCTGCAATGTTAATAGAAATAAAATCAAGAATGTTATTGCCATCACCGGTGAGTGAAGAGGATGAGGGTATTGATCCTCGTGCTGAGCTCGTACAAAAATTAATTGAATATGAATTAATGAAAACGGCTGCAATCGAGTTAAATGAAATTCCACAAGTTGGAAGAGAGCGAATGGTTGCGCAGTCATATTTTGAAAAAATTGTTATGACAGACCCTCCCCAAGTGAGTATCGATGAAATTTTTGAAGCATGGAAGAATGTTTTGAAACGCGCACAGCAGTTTGAATCTCACAAAATAGAACGCTCGGAATTATCTGTCAGAGAGCATATGTCAATGATACTAAAAAAAATTTCAGAATCAGATTTTGTTGAATTTTCATCATTGTTTGATACAAAAAATGACCCGATAGCAAAAATGGTTGTGTGTTTTTTGGCAATACTTGAGTTATGTAAAGAGAGTATGATTAAAATCAATCAACAAGCGCCTTGCTCTCCAATATATTTGAAAAGCGCGGAGATTTAGGATGGAAAATCAATCAAAAAAACTTAAAGAAGTTATTGAGGTTGCGCTTTTAACAAGCGGTAAACCGCTGGGTATTAATGATTTGCAAAAATTATTTACAGATAAAATTGAGCGTTCAACTATCAGAATGTTTTTGGATGAGATAAAAATTGAGTGGCAAGATAAAACAATGGATTTGGTCCAAGTTTCATCAGGTTTTCGATTCGAGGCAAAGCCAAGGTACTCAGAAAATTTAACTCGCCTCAACCCTGACCGTTTAGTAAAATATTCAAGAGTTGTTATGGAAGTATTAGCCATTATTGCATACCGACAACCGGTTACTCGCGGTGATATTGAAAAAATCCGAGGCGTTTCCCTTAACCCAAACGCTATACGTCAGCTGGTTGAAAGGGAGTGGATAGAAATTATTGGCTACAAAGAAGTTCCGGGACGACCAGCGCTCTATGGCACAACAAAATATTTTCTCGATGACTTCAGCCTGACTTCCCTGGCGCAACTTCCTGATGTGAATGCCATTAGCAAAGAATCTAGCCCAACTTTACACAGTGAGCCTCAAGATTCTTCCTCCACAAATAATATAAATGAATGAGCGAAAAAATAAATCTAAAGCCACTCACGTTAAAGAATTTTCAGTTGGCGGTGAGGGCACTAGAATACATAAACTTCTTGCTCATGGTGGGTTTGGGTCAAGGCGAGAAATTGAAAAAGCGATCGTTGAAAAAAAAATATATGTAAATAATCAGCTCGCAGAGCTGGGTCAACTCGTGAACTCGAAAGACAAAATTATTTTTAACGGCAAACCAGTTTTTTTAAATAAAGAAACTGTTTTACCCAGAATACTTATCTACCATAAACCGGAAGGTGAACTTGTTACACAACATGACCCTGATGGGAGGCCTACCGTTTATAAAAATTTGCCTAAAATTCGTCAAGCAAAATGGATTTCAATTGGACGATTAGATTTTAATACATCCGGATTGTTAATATTTACATCGTCTGGTGAATTGGCGAATAAATTGATGCACCCTCGCTTTGAAGTGATTCGCGAGTACTCTGTAAGAATTCTTGGAACATTGACAGATGTGCAGATGAATTTATTAAAACAAGGAATTAAACTTGATGATGGCGAGGCAAAATTAGATTCTGTCCAATATGAGGGTGGAGAGGGAGCAAATAAGTGGTATCGGTTGACAATCAAAGAAGGAAGAAATCGTGAGGTTAGGCGTATATTTGAGTACTTTAATTTAACAGTGAGCCGACTAATTAGAATTCGTTTCGGGAATATTATGCTTCCAAGCTATCTAAAAAGGGGCATGTATGAGGAGCTTGCTCAAAAGCATGTAATCGAGATTTTAAAAGAACATCAGATAGAAACCGCTAACTTTAAAATTCCTCAGATAAGTAATTCAAGAAAAAAAAATTAATTCTTGAGTAGAATTTTTTCTAGGGCCTTCTGGTAAATTTGTTTTAACTTATTAACGTGGTCCAAGTGAACATGTTCGTTGATTTTATGAATAGACTCATTTAGTGGACCAAACTCAACGACTTGATTACAAATATCCGCTATGAATCGGCCATCTGATGTTCCACCGGTTGTTGATATTTCAGGAGTAATATTGGTCACGTGGTTAATGGATTCGCTAAGGACATCCACTAAATAACCTTTTTCGGTTAAATAGGGCTTGCCAGAATGCGACCAATCAATCGCAAAATCAAGATTATAGTCATTCAGAACATTTTCTACCTTTGATTTAAGGTCTTCCGCAGTATTTGATGTTGAATATCGAAAATTAAATAACACCTCTACATACCCGGGAACAACATTCGTGGCTCCCGTTCCCCCATTAATGTTTGAAACTTGCCAGGATGTTTCAGGAAAGTATTCATTGCCGTTATCCCATGTTGTTTTTACAAGTGTATCTAGAGCGGGGACAATTTGATGAATTGGGTTCTTAACTTTTTCAGGATAGGCTATATGACCTTGTATTCCTTTTACAGTCAACTTAGCAGACAAAGATCCACGACGTCCATTCTTAATAGTGTCACCAAATTTATTATTTGAGGTAGGTTCACCCACAATACAATAATCAATAATTTCATTTCTTTTTTTGAGCATTTCAACTATCCGCACAGTTCCATCAGTGGCAACGCCCTCTTCATCGGAGGTGATAAGTAAACCAATGGAACCCTGATGAGTAGGAAATTGCTGAAGGAAGTCCTCAATACTCGTAATAAAGGCGGCAAGAGAACTTTTCATATCCGCAGCACCGCGTCCAAATAACTTACCATCTTTTTCTGTGGGGACGAAAGGGTCACTGTCCCAAAGGTCCAGTGGTCCCGGGGGGACAACATCGGTATGTCCAGCAAATACGACCAAGGGGCTCTCTTTTCCTTTTCGGGCATAAAAATTTGTGACACCATTTTGATGAATTGTCTCAATGTCAAAGCCGAGGGGTTTTAAACGATCGGCGAGAAGTTCTTGGCACCCATTATCGTCGGGGGTGATGGATGCTTTTGCAATTAAAGTCTTTGCTAACTCAAGCGTTTTACTCATAAGTAAATTTCTTCAAATAATTTTTCATCAAACCCAATGGTGATAACCTTATCATTCCTTGTAATGATTGGCCTTTTCATCAAACTTGGTTTTTTTAAGATTAATTCAATGGCACCAGTTAAATCAGTTGCGATATTTTTATCATTGTCTTCTAACTGTCTCCATGTGATGCCGCTTTTATTAACAATATTTTCCCAAGTATAGGGCTCGGGGAGTTTCTTTGCCCACGACGAAATTAGGCTTACATCTAAAGTATTTTTTTTTACATCATGAAACTGAAATTCAATATTGTTATTAGCTAACCAATCTAAACTTTTCTTAACCGTATTACAATTTTTAATTCCGTAAACGTTTAACATCAGATGCCTCTTAGTAATTCGTTTATACCAACTTTGCTAAGTGTTTTTTCATCAACCTTTTTAACAATTACAGCGCAATAAAGAGAGTACTTCCCATCCTTAGAAGGAAGGTTACCTGACACAACTACGGAACCTTTTGGAATTCTACCAAAAGTAATTTCACCGGTTTCGCGATCAAGAATCTTTGTGGATTGACCAATATAAACCCCCATTGAGATAACAACATTGTCCTCAACAATAACTCCCTCAACCACCTCTGAGCGGGCTCCGATAAAACAATTATCGCCAATTATTGTGGGGCCTGCTTGTATAGGCTCTAAAACCCCACCAATTCCTACGCCACCTGAAAGATGAACATTTTTGCCAATTTGCGCACAAGAACCAACGGTTGCCCATGTATCAACCATCGTACCATCATCCACAAAGGCTCCAATGTTCACATAAGACGGCATTAGTACAACATTTTTACCAATGAAACTTCCGTGTCTTGCTATTGCGTTGGGCACCACTCGAAACCCCGCAGTTTTAAAATCCTCCTCGCTATAATGGGCGAATTTTGAAGGGACCTTATCGTAGTAATTTGTATAGCCACTGTCCATGACGTAATTATTGTCAATTCGAAATGACAGCAAGACGGCTTTTTTAATCCACTGGTGGGTTTCCCAATTTTGCGTATCGCCAATCCGAGAGGCCACCCTTAATTCACCCTTATTGAGCCCTTCGATTGTTTGATTAATAGCATCTTTGATATCCGCACTTACATTTTCAGGATTAATCTCAGCTCTTTTCTCAAAAGCATCTTCGATGATTGATTGTAGGTTTGACATATATTTAGCATTCATAAAATTAATAAAGGCAATATTTTACCTTACTTTACCAAGTGATTTTTGTTAAACGACGCCTCAGTTTATTTTGTTTTCAAGATAGAGGTGATTAATTTTCTTTGCGTCCTCAGAAATATCTTCGATTCGATTTTCATTTGACGGATGTGTGCTTAAGAATTCAGGTATTTTAGCATCTGATAGAGCATCCATTTTTCGCCATAGACTTACAGCTGCCATGGGATTATACCCAGCTCTCGCAGCCAATTCTAGACCAATTTTATCAGCTTCCCTTTCTTGCTCACGACTATTAGGTAAGGCAAAGAATAATGTCGCGCCCAATGCCGCACCTTGAAGAGCAGCTTGTTTACTTAATCCAGAATCGTCTCTATTTGAAAGGTAGACTGCAAAGCCTATTAACCCAACTTGTTGAACAAAAGCTGTCGACATCCGCTCTCGACCGTGTTCTCTTAACGCATGAGCAACCTCATGGCCAATCATTGCGGCAAGTTCGTCATCGGTGGCATCGGTTTTTTCAATAAAGCCACTGTAAACCATGATTTTTCCACCAGGCATACAATAAGCATTAACTTGCTCACTTTGCTGGACATTTACCTCCCAATTCCAATCAGAGGCATCATCTCGAAAGACATGAACCTGATCAATTATTCGGTAGGCAATTTTTCGTACCCTTAACACTTGATCCTCATCAACATTAAGGTCATTATTTTCTTCTGCCTTTTTTATCTCTTGCCGATATGCATCTGACCCCATACTTAATGCCATATATTCAGGCAACAGTAAAAACTGGTTTCTATCAACCTCAGATTCTGTGTTTAGGGTAGTCGAAGCGCACCCGGTTAGAAGCAAAACTAAGATTACAACAAATCTCATCATAATTTTTAGTCTACAATTTTATTTTTTAGAACAATACTTGGCTACCAAGTTCCACAACTCTGTTAGCAGGTAAGTAAAATTGATTTGTAATATTCTCCGCACTACGGAATAAAGTAATAAATACCTTTTTTCTAAAGAAAAACATTTGACCTGATGAATGGGGAATCAAAGACTCTTTTCCGATAAAGTAAGAAGTATCCATTGGGTCCAGCTTAAGACCAAATTTTTCACATCGCTTTAAATCTCTCGGCACGCGTGTTTCATCCTTAAAGCCATAATTAAGTATTATTTTGAAAAAATTATTTGGTAATCTCTCAAATTCAATAAAATTTTTACTCGTCGCGTGTGGGTAATTTTTAAAACGAATAGACAATAAAATGACATTTCTGTGCACGATTTTGTTATGTTTTAGGTTATGTAGCAATGCATGTGGGACGCCATCAGGATTTGGTGTTAAGAAAACGGCAGTGCCTTTGACGCGATTTTTAAGTTGACCCCTCATGGACTTTAAGAATGTGTCTATGGACATCGATTCATCTTTAAGTTTGTAGAAGAGTAATGACCGTCCTCTTTTCCATGTTGACATGAGAAAGATGAGAATTGCGCCAATAAGAAGAGGGAACCAACCTCCATCAAGAACCTTGATAATATTTGCACCAAAGAAGATTAAATCAACAATTAAAAATAAGATTATGACGGCCATGGTTTTTATCCAATGCCAACGCCATATTTGAGTAAATACAAAGCTTGCGAGGATGGTTGTAATTACAAAATCAATTGTTATCGCAACCCCATAGGCACCTGCCAATGCACTCGAATTTTGAAAAATAAGAACAACGGCCATCACACCGACCATTAAAATCCAATTTACTCGGGGAAGATATATTTGCCCCTCTTGATTTTCAGAGGTATGGTCAACCCTCATGCGAGGAATAAACCCCAATTGTAAAGCTTGACGAGAAACAGAAAAGGCGCCAGTAATGCAGGCTTGGGAGGCAATTATGGTTGCTAAAGTCGCGAGAATGACGAGCGGGATAAGCATCCACTCGGGGGCCATTAGATAAAAAGGGTTTTTTACAAAGCTTGGATTATTGATTATCAGAGCACCTTGCCCAAAATAATTTAATGTCAACGAAGGAAAAACAAAACTAAACCAAGTAATTTTAACTGGCTCTCTACCAAAATGACCCATATCTGCGTAAAGGGACTCTGCACCAGTGACAACAAGTACAACAGCGCCAAGCGTGATAAACGCTACAGAAAACTCATTAGTTAAAAATTGGAAGGCGTAAAAAGGGTTCAAGGCATAGAGCACAAAGGGTGCTTGTAAAATATTATAGATACCAAGTCCTGCAAGGGTCAAAAACCAAAAGAGCATGACAGGGCCAAACATGAAACCTACCGCACTTGTTCCTTTGCTTTGTGCCCAAAAGAGCCCAAAAATAATAACAAGAGTGATAGGTATAATAAAATTATGAAAAGTGGGCGTTATAAACTCAATTCCTTCAACCGCAGACATAACTGAAATTGCGGGAGTTATCATGCCATCTGCATAAAACATGCAAGCACCCATCATTCCGATTGTAAGAATTAAAAATCGATTTCTTTTACTTCTATTTTTTCGAATTGCCAAGGCCAGTAATGCCATGATGCCACCCTCGCCATGATTGTTTGCGTTCATAATGAAGGTAATGTACTTAAAACTTACAACTGAAATCAGTGACCAGAATATCAACGATAAGATACCTAATAAGTTAGCCTCATTAAGCTCTAAAATGTTATTGCCAATGGAAAAAATTTCTTTTATTGCGTATAGAGGGCTCGTACCAATATCACCGAAAACTACCCCCAAGGCAGCTACGGATAAAGCAAACATTCCAGCGTTGTGTTTATCTGATCTTTTCATTGACCTTAGTTCTTATTAGATTTTTTCGTGATTTTAGCTTCAGCATATCCGCGGTGAAATTTTAAATCAATCTTATCATTCGGGCTTATGTTCGCTGTATCAGTAAGAATTTTTTTATCTTTACCATAAACAATAGAATAACCTCTTTCAAGAATTAAGTCAGGGTTTAAAAGGTTAAGTCGGTGATGATAGTTGGTAAGGATTTTATGGTGTTGTTTAAGCTTATCCAAGATGATTCTATTTAATTGCTTATTAGACAAAATAAGAAAACGTTTTTTTTTGTCCAAATCAACAAGATATTTTTTGATCGTAAGATGGCTTTTTAGATTTTTTAATTTATTTGAAGTTTGATTTAAGCAATTCTCTATTAGTTGTCTAAGTTGATTTTTAATAGATTTCAATTTTTCAAATTGCATTTTAAGTAATTGATTCGGCGAAAATAAGCGTTTTTCTAAATAATCACATTTCTGTCTTGTATTTTGTATTCTTTGAGTAATCAAGTCAGAAAGTTTAGATTGGTAGTACTTCAAATTATTGGGTAGATTGAGTATATTCTCTGTAAGAATTTCTGCCGCAGCTGTTGGTGTCGCAGCACGCAGATCAGATACAAAATCTGCTATGGTAAAGTCTGTTTCGTGACCAACTGCTGAGATAATAGGCAAATAGGATTGATGAATCTCTCTAGCAAGGCCTTCATCATTGAATGCCCATAAATCATCCATTGAGCCACCACCTCGACATAAAATTAAGACCTCAACCTCTTTTCTATGGTTTGCATGCTGTATCGATTTTATTATTTGTTTAGCTGCATTTTCACCTTGCACCAATGACGGATAGATGATTATTGAGGTGTAAATCGCCCTTCGTTTAATGGTAACCAAAACGTCTCTTAACGCAGCAGCATCAGCTGAAGTTACGACCCCTATTTTTAGGGGAAAGGTAGGCAACACTTTTTTATGCGATGAACTAAAAAGACCTTCACTATCTAGTTTATTTTTTAATTGATTAAATTTTTCAAATAAATCCCCTAAGCCAGCCTTTTGAAAGAATTCAACATTAAGCTGGTATTTACCTTGTGCTTCCCAAAGCGAAACTTGGCACTGTGCCTCAACAAGGTCACCGTTTTTTGGCTGCCAGTTTATTTGATTATTTTTACTACTCCACATTGTGCAGCTAACTTGAGATCTTTCATCCTTAAGATCAAAATACCAGTGGCCCGAGGAAAATTGTCTAAATCCTGAGATCTCACCTTTAATCCAAATGGTAGTGAAATTATTCATAAGTACATCCCGGACTAACCGATTAATTTCGCTTACGGAAAAAATTTTGGGCTCTGGATCTAATGAGTTATTATCAAAGGTAGTATTCAAAAGTTATGTATTCTTTTAGACTTAAATTTAATTATAAGCTTTATGGAGGCAAAAAGTTCACTCAATGACATTTAGACAAGTAAATATAATTGGCGCAGCACTCACTTTTTTAATGATAGCTACCGCATTATTTATTCAGTTAAAGTATGATCTAGAACCATGCCCTTTATGTATCACACAAAGAATTATTTACATTGTTTTAGGTTTTATTTTTTTTATTTCTATTTGGCTTCCTAATCTAAAAATAATTAGGCTAACGCATCTTCTGTTAGTTTTTATAACAACGCTCGTTGGCATGATTTTCTCAGGTAGACACATTTTGATACAGGCTGAAGTTATCGCAATTCCAGCTGAATGTGGCATAGATTTAGACTATATGTTCGATAACTTTCCTTTAATGGAGGCGTTTAATTTACTCTTTTTAGGAACTGGTGATTGTTCGAAAATTGATTGGACATTTTATGGGGTAACATTGCCACAACTCGCTTTTTTGGGCTATTTATTTTTTATGATTTACACTTTTTTGACTTTTAAGAAATTTCGATAATGAAAAATACACTTGAGGCAACCATAGGTAATACTCCACTGGCTCGCCTGCAAAGGCTTGCCGACGATAAGATGGGGCAAGTTTTTTTAAAATTAGAGGGTAATAACCCAGCTGGTTCAGTAAAAGATCGACCCGCATATTCCATGATTAAACATGCTGAGTTAAGAGGAGAAATAAAGCCAGGCGACACCCTAATTGAGGCTACCTCAGGAAATACTGGCATTGCATTGGCGATGGTAGCTGCCATGAAGGGCTATCATTTAATTCTGATAATGCCCGAAAATCAATCTTTAGAGAGAAGGCAAACTATGCGTGCGTTCGGTGCTGAGCTGATCTTAACTTCAGCGGAAGGAAGTATGGAGCTTGCCAGAGACACAGCATTAAGGATGCAGTCAGAGGGGCAAGGGATAGTTTTAGATCAGTTTGGCAATGATGACAACCCTAGGGCTCATTATGAGGGTACTGGCCCAGAAATTTGGCGAGATACTGAAAAAAAAGTAACACATTTTATTTCAAGCATGGGGACCACAGGCACAATTGTGGGTACCTCAAAATTTTTAAAAGAAAAAAACCCTAGTATCCAAATTATTGGTGTCCAACCTGAAGAGGGTGCGCAGATTCCTGGTATTCGAAAATGGCCAGATGCATACCTTCCTAAAATTTTTTCTAAAGATAATATCGATGATGTTGTTTTGGTGAGCCAAAAGGATGCCGAGACAACAGCGCGTGAACTGGCTAAGCAAGAGGGTATTTTCTCAGGCGCCTCTACGGGAGGTGCGCTATATATCGCTTTACAAATTGCCAAAAAAATTCCTGATGCGGTCATCGTTTCTATCGCCTGTGACAGAGGTGATCGATATCTATCTACAGGCATTTTTCCAGCCTAATTTAAGATGCCTGATGACAATTCGCAAACCGCAACAGTTAAGATTGTTGCAATAGATCATGAGGGAAGAGGTATCGCCTACGATGCGGATAAAACATTATTTATAGAAAATGCTTTATTAGGCGAGGAATTGACATATAAAATTTTCAAAAAAAAGAAGAAAATTTTCTTTGCAAAAAGTGTAGACATTATTAAACCATCCTCAAGCAGGATAAACCCAATATGCGAAAATTATGGGATCTGTGGAGGCTGCTCCATGCAGCATTATGAGGCCACCACCCAATTAGCTTACAAACAAAAAGCTTTTGAAGAGACGCTTAAACACGTAGGCAAAGTGAAGCCAGAAAATTTAATGTCTCCAATAGCTGGCCCAATTAAAGCTTACCGACATAAGGCAAGATTTAGAGCGAAGTATGTTCAGAAAAAAGAGCGTGTTTTAATTGGCTTTAATGAAAAGTTATCTCATTTCTTGATGGATATGGCTTCATGTGAAGTGATACCAAAAAAAATTTCTCAATTACTAAGGCCTTTACAGGACTGCATAACATCACTTTCCATTAAAAACCAAATGCCTCAAATAGAATATGCATCTAATCAGGTAAGGCATTTATTAGTGTTGAGGATTTTAGGCGCTCTCTCTGCAAAAGATGTGAAAATCTTAAAAGAATTTCAAGAAAAATATGATGTTGAATTTTGGATACAAACAAAGGGTATCGATACCGTTAGACCTCTGTTAGATAAAATGATCGACTATATTGATTATTTGAATAAAGAGTTTAATTTGGTCTATCGATTTCATCCAACTGGCTTTACTCAAATTAATCCGTTCATCAATGAGGTTTTAATAAGAAAAGCAATGCACCTTTTAGACCCAAAAAAAAATGATACGATTTTTGACTTTTTTTGTGGGCTAGGAAATTTTACTTTACCTATAGCCACTTATGGCTCAAAAGTAACTGGTTTTGAGGGAAGTCTTCTCCTGGTGAATGCTGCAAAAGACAATGCGATACGCAATCAGTTAGACGCTAAATTTGAACAGATTGATCTTTTTAAAATTGAATTTAATGAGATGCAAAAATATGGCCATGCCGATAAATGGCTTATTGATCCTCCCCGTGATGGGGCGCTTGAACTTGTCAAAAGTCTCGATAAAAAGAGGCCTAAAAGTATTGTCTATATCTCATGTAATCCAGCAACTCTTGCCCGAGATGCAGAGGTGTTAATTAATGAGAAGGGTTACTGCTTTGTACAATCTGGAATCTTAAACATGTTCCCCCACACCTCGCATATTGAATCAATAAGTTTATTCAAAGCTTATGAAGGCTAGAATAGTATTTTTTATTTTTTTGTTATGCCTACTTAGTGCGTGTGGCAAAGAGAAAAAAGATACAACGATAATTTTTGGGGTGGCACAAAAGCCACAAAATTTTGATCCATCCAGCGCAACCGATGCAGCTTCGGAGAGAATTAACCGCTTACTATATTCCTACCTATTTAACTACGATGATAGCTTTACAGTCAATTCAAAACTAGTTGATTGGCGATATGATGGCAACTTGCATTACTCTTTCACGCTAAAGGAAAACTTACCTTTTTTTACAAATATGGAGCAAATGAATATAAACGATATCGTCAATTCTATTCAGTATTTAAAAGATTCCAAAACTTCCCGCTATAGACAAGAGTTAAGTATTATTGAGTCTATAAAAATAAATTCTTTAAAAACATTTCAAATAACGTTAAAAAAATTTGATCCCAATTTTCTTAATCGACTTGAGATTCCTATCTTACCAAATAAGCTTCTAAAAAAAGATCATATTTTTTCATTGTTGCCTGTGGGATCTGGCCCTTTTAGAATAGTTTCGAAGGAAAATAAAATTGAATTTAAGCGAAAGTCTGATAATCAAGTTATTGAGTTTTTAGAGATAAAAGATCCAACAGTGAGGG
>Ga0255752_10001542_pt1 | contig 26617 bp, 8 predicted proteins | sample 011ome_25_FD_179952 | JGI IMG/M metagenome (GOLD analysis project Ga0255752, IMG submission 179952) | Coastal salt marsh microbial communities from the Groves Creek Marsh, Skidaway Island, Georgia - 011512CT metaG (version 2) | ecosystem: Environmental > Aquatic > Marine > Intertidal zone > Salt... | reverse complement strand
ACACACACACACACACACGAAACCACGCGTTTCGCACGCGTTGTCCCAATCGTCTCTCCGTTCGTCCGTCGCGTGTCGCGCAGTGCCGACCCGACCCGACGCGATCGCATCGCATCGCATCGCATCGTGGATGGATATTTTCCAGGCTGGAGCGGTGCGCACCACTCGCCCGCCGTGGTCACGATCGGTCGATCGGGAAGGGGTCCACGCATATGCCCCCGTCGCGTGTCCACGTCATCGCGACCGTGCCTTTATGGCGCGAACGATGGGGATGGAGATATGTCATAAGTCGGACATTCGGCGTTGTTGTGGGAGTAAAAGATATCCACGTAGTGTAGTGAATATGTAGTTATGAAAAGTCAAAGTCTGAGGTCTAGAGATACCAAAGGTTTGGTATTCAACGTTTACTTGGGTGTGTGTGTGTGTGTGTGTGTGTGTGTGTGTACCCCGTGTGTGTGTGTGTGTACCCCGTGTATCGGACATTCGGCGTGCGTGCGCCCGGCTGGATGGATGGTCGTGGCGACCGATGGAGGCGTTGAGTGCGCGACGCCCGCCCGACCCGATCGACGCGATGAGCGCGGTGGAGATCGTTCCGGAGACGCAGAAACACCCGTTCGCGGTGATGTTAATGCTCGGGTTCAAGGCGAGCCCGATCGTGGCGTACGTGTGACTTTTTCGGGCGCGACGAGAATGGTGTGGATGATGATGACTGACGCGATGTGATGTGTTGCTCGTGGCTCGTAGGTACGTGACGTGCGAGGTGTTTAATAAGAACTTTGTGCATAATTTCGTGGCGGTGGTGATTTTGCTCGCGGGGGATTTTTGGATCACGAAGAATATCGGTGGACGGTTGCTCGTGGGGTTGAGGTACTGGAATGAAATCGACGAGGCGGGGGAGTCGCGGTGGAGATTCGAGTCGCGCGATGAAGACGGGATGAAACGCGTTGATAAGCATGAATCTCGATTATTTTGGACGACGTTATACGTCGCTGTGTTGGTGTGGGTGGTATTTTTCATAGGCACGCTCGCAGCGTTTCACTTGAACTACGCGTTGCTTTCGGGCACCGGGTTGATTCTCGCGTCGTCAAATTTGTACGGATACTACGCGTGTAGCAAAGACCAACAGGCGGCTGTTGCCGCGGGGATGTCGTCATTCGCTCGTCGACAAGTTGTCGGTTCGTTCTTTAGTTAGATTTTTGTACATGATGAAAATAGCAACTCGACATCGTTCAACGATAAATCCCGTCCCGTCCCGTCGATGCGCGCGCAGAGGTTGCCCAACAAACTTCCGACTTCATCCAGCCACATAGTGCGCCGCGTGCGCGACGACGACCGACGCGTGCGGGTCATCATGACGACGAAATCGTCAAAGATGTCCACCAACGCGCACGGGTCGACGGCAACCCTCGCTGACGCCGCAACCGCGTCGGCTTCAAAGGTTGCAATCGCCTCGTTTCTAACCAAACGAGGCGGAAAGGATTTATACGGCAAACCGACGTGGCGGCTTCGGTTTTTCGCTTTGCGTCGGTCGAGACACGCGCGTGAACGGTCGGTGATTCGTTATTTTGCCAATGAGCCCGCTGATGCGTCGGAGACGGCGGCGAAGGGGGAGTTTGTGATTAATGGAAAGTCAAGCGTGCGTGTGCTAGATGCCGAGGAAACGTTTACAGAGTTTGGTTTGAAGGCAAATAAATTCGCAGGTAAACGCATGTTTGCGTTTCAGACGCTTCCAAGTGATGGTAACAGCGGCGCTTTGGTGGTAGAGGCTGAGAATTTGGCGCTGATGCAGCGTTGGGTGACGGCGATTAGCGACGCGATTGCGGCGGCGCGCGCCGTCGAGAGCGAAGCCGCGGGTCAGACGTTGACATCGAGCGGCGTGAACGCGGAAGAACAAGACGCGCTCAAAGGTAAGAACTTTAGAGGCACGCTTGAATTGGCGGGTTTGTGCGGGCCCTTAGGAGGCGGTGCACTTCCAGTGCATTTGGATGCGTGCTGGGAAAATTTGACGTTTGTAGATCTCATGGCAGACTCGTGTCTGAATGAACGGCTCGGGCGACAGCATAGACCGAAGTATGTTCGAGAAACACTGTCGGCACTAGTTGATAGTGCGATTACGGTATCGAGATGTTTAAGTGCGTCGGCGATTCAAATGAGTGGGCCAGAGTCCAACGCGATGGGCTCTATTCGCCGAGCGTTAGAAGACATGCTATCAATGGCTCGACTCATCCCAGTCGGTACCAAGGATAACAACTTGTTTGTGTCATTCCTATCGGCATTTTTAGATCGTGTCAAGCAACTGCGCGCAGGCGAGCTGATGATGGTGCCAGGCGGTTGGGCGAACGCCGATGGCGGAGCGGCGGTGATTTACACTATCCACAGACTTCCAGCGCACTTTGTAGTGAGCTTGACGAATTGCGGTGACGGCTTGGAGTATCATCCAATGCAAGCCGATCCAGCGCAAGATGCATTCAAATATATCGCAACCGTACAGCTGATGGAGGTGCCAATCGCAGTGGCGATGGATTCGTCGACGTGGGCACTTTTGTTCCGACCACTGGTGTTTCCACACACGGCAGAAAAGGCAAAAGATATGATTTACAACAAGGTATTGCCGATGATGAACTCGCGTCCTTTACTTGCGTCCGTGACGCCAAGTCCATTACGTACAGTGCAGTTTGCGAAGCGCCCTCGAGGGCTCGACGCCAGCGGGGTGTTTACCGCGCTCGAAGCCGCGCGCTGTGGCCTCGCTAGTTTAGGATGTCCGCCTTCGCGGGCCGACGCTTTGGTGAATCTCGGCGTTCGACATGTCATGCTTGAAGAAGCAAAGCGCGACTTGGAGCGCGTCAATATGATCGGTGCAAGTGCTTTGGTGACTCTGCAAGCTGCATGCAGAACGGTGTCTGATTACGCTGCAACGCACGCCGAGCTTCTAGTCGCCGCAGAAGAGAGCATGTCGCCCAATGGATCACCCAATGGCACGTCGGCTCCCACCAAAACTGCACCGTTATCGCGAGATACGCTTGCGCAAATATTACGTAGTGTCGAAGCCGTCATGCAAAAGACGAAGGCATTGCACGCAGCGACGACGCTTCCACCACCGCTCGCGCCGACGAAATTACCACCGACATCATGTGCTGTCCCGTTATTCAATCGGCTCGCAATCGAAGGAAACGTCGACGCATTGGCTGGTGCTGCCAAGGCACCGCCCATTCTTCGCCCCGTTGAGCTCACCATGGTCCCGGACGCCATCGATTCATTGGAACAAGTGCCAAAGGCGCTGCGAAACGCATTGCACTGCTGTACCATACTCGCCAATCAAGCAGATTTGATGCCGAACTCATACGCATTGCGCGTGAGCTTACTTGTGCATTTATTTGTACACGTGCTTCCAGCACCGATGCCATTGACGCATCCAGAACGCGCTACAAAGTGCTTCTGGGCGAGCTCAAAGGCGACGTATGAAATTCAGGCTGAGATATTGAGAAGCTTGAACTTACTTCTCAGACATTTTTCAGCAGCTGTGCTTTCTATTAGCGTGACGCAAACATTTGATGCCGCGCGATTACTTACAATTGCGAACTTCGCCGCAATAGCTGACGCGACTTTACGGCTCAAAGTTGCTGACGCTCCTTCGGCTTTTATCCAACACTACGCTGGATATGCTGAAGGTCCAATTAGCGCATTTGGCTTTGAAATCGGTCCTTTTGCCGTGGAGGCAGAATATTTGCGGTTTCATTGCCCTGAGCGAACGGCTAGATTGACACAAATACTGGACTACTTCCATAGCTTGAAGAGGACAATTAGCAAAGATCACATGATTTATCGATGGGAAGACGAAAGCGCCGGGGGCATGTCGTTTGGCGTCGGCGAAGCCCGACTCATCGATCAAGTGTGCTTACAAATGGGCATTAGTCGCGATGTACCAGAGTACTTGGCAAAGTATCACACAGGTGAACATCGCGAGTTCGTAGATTCTTATCCAGAAATGCGTTCGTTGCGCGATATTCTTTTCATGTTCAAGTTGCTTATGGCTCCTACATCAGACGCGCTGCCAGAGCTCGCGCGATGGAAGCCGATTGATGCAGCTTTAGACTGGTCAGTGACGGCACGTGATGGGTTCTTTGATCTCACTGTTTCGGCATTCGGTCGCAACTTAGCCGTGCAGCCGTGGAAGGAGCCAGAATTGGACGAGGGAGGAAAGTTGCGAACCGGATGGCGCAACGTCTTTGGTGGTGGATTCTTCGCCAGAATCACCGACCGTCGACCGCGTTGTCCACCCTCTGGTGCAAACCCGAGTAACCTGGCGGGTAGTAGAATCGACACAGAAGAAGACGTCCTTCACTTACCGGATGTTCCTACGTTCGACAATCTGTTGAAGCAGAGTGAATCAGAGTTGCTGCTGACGTATCTCACGGCGCCTATGATTCGACTACCTCTGGTTATGAAACTGTTCTCCGACCCAACTCGAGTGCGTGGGATTACGCATCGGGATATTCAGAGCATCATAGACGCAGTCATGTTCGAGCCCGGACCTTGGTCACCGCCTGAACCGACAAATGTACCAAAAGAAATCCCGGCGCCGACGCGCGCGCACATGGCGACGCCGTCCGGCTTACTGATACACGAATTGATTCATTGCCCAGCACCGCTCGTTGATAGTGCGGAAGAGTTGTTAGCGCTAAGTTTAGAGCTCGACACTGGACGACACGATGCACCGAGCGCGCAAGGTGTCTTATTTGCGACGAGAATGCTCTCCAGAATGTTGGCGTTTGTCTCTCACATTATCAAATCCAATTCGTTGGATACCGAATTCAGCGCATCGACGGGTATCACGCGAGGTCTAACTTGTTCCTCGGCTGCAGTGAGTACGCTCAAGGATGTAAAACTTCGTATCAAGCGAGCGTTAGGCGACAAATGCACGCCTGTGCTGAAGCGATGGCTTGGACACGCAGTGAAGAAGAACGCCATTCGCCCAGCGTGCGCACTTCACGCACACCTGGCATACATGTATTACTGGACTCCTCGGGATGAAATCGACAAGCAGGCTGCTCGAACTATTCTTACGGCGCAGCAATACATCTTCGTCAACTATTCGTTCGCGGATACCCCGGATGGGAGTGCAGCGACGGACAGAAAGTTGGCTGACGCGAGTAACATGAGCGGAGTGGACACTGGACTTGGATTTGTCCCAACAGAAATTTTCGATCTCTTCCAGCGGAAGCGGCGATCGGTATTGGAATGGGCGGCGGCCAATCCAAAGGACGCGAATCAAATTTTGGAAGAAGTCGTAGATGCATTGACGACGAAGAAGACAGATGGCTCTCGATCGCCGACAAACGTCCTTGACTCGGATGAGAATTTCAAGACGAACCGGGCGTGGCGAAGAGCTCCTGGAGCAGGTGGCGCGGGTCGATTCGTGAGTTATGTTTCTGACATTCCATTCAACGAACTTGTAGCCAGGGACAAACAAGCGTCAGAAGAGCTACTCAGACGCCACGTTCATTACGGTGAATGGTTACTTGAAACCACGATGCAAACGTTTGAGATGGAAATCAACACGCAACTAGGAGAGTTTACGGTTCGGAAAAACAGACTTGGTCACCTTGAAGCATCCATTCGAGAAATGCCAGATTTCATTGCTGCTTTAGGGCCCGTGCTTTCGAAACGGGGCATTGAGTCTTCCCATTTCCACGAGCTCGCTGAAGAGGAAACGCTCGCGATTGGTGATAGTGGTGACGTCGTGCATTGTGCAGAGGTGCAAAATACCGAACACCGCAAATGGATGCGTCTCGTTGGTTTAGGTCATGACATTCAGCTTTGGGATCGCGACCCAAGACCACCGATGAATGAGTTCACTCGTCCTTACGTGAGTCGGGTGCAATCATCAGTTTCTGCAGTTGAAGCTCTAGGACGTGCCATCGGTAGCGGCGGACTTGAGCCTTGCGAGCAATGGATTACGCAGCTCTTAGAACCAATCGCAAGAGGCCCTGGTGCAGGATTTTTGCATGGGGTTGAGCTGTTCTTGCCGAACCACACGATTCATGGCACAATCGCTCGACTCGCTGGCACTGGAGCTCCAGACAACGCCGTTGAAGAGCCATGGAGCTTTTTCAGACGGAAAAAGAAAACTAATGATGCAGATCAAGCCAAGCGGGTAGAGCAAGCTAAGCAGCTTCTTACTGAGGTCGTTATCGTGCAAGAACCGCCGTTGGTACAAGTTTTCCGCGTGGAATCCTACGGTAGGCGTTGGCGACGATCTCTCGTGTTCGCGTCAAACGCATCCTTTTGCTTGGCTGATATCGATCCAGATGGCGAACCATTATTGACTGATCCGAACGAGCGATTCCTACTCTCTGCTGCGCGACTTGGTTCGCGAGCTCCGAGTCTCGTCGTCACGCGATTACTTCACGGGGCAGTCGGACGCGAATCGTTTGTTCCAGCGAGGCATTTGCGAGGCTTACTCCCCGCCGCCTTGCTCGAAGAGTACCAGTTTTGGCGAAGTGAAACAACTGGTGATCTGTTCGGTACAGCGCAAGAAGGAGCTTTGCACCACGATACGATGATTCACGTGCGATTGGGCTATGAAAATAACACTCTCCTCGACGGCAAGCATCCAATTGACACTTGCGCCGTCGTGAGACGGTTGCCTGTCAACTCTCTTGATGACGCTTCAAATCTTCCGTTACTTGATGGATCGTACGTCGAAGGTCAGGTTACGCTTGTTGACTTGTTATATGCCCCTGGTCTTGCGGGTGAAAACGGGAAATCGCTGTTATTACTCACAAAGTCTCTCGCCGCGGTGGAAGGCTTGGCTCATGCGCTGGTTTGGACAGCAAAGCGTGGTCTAGAGAACGGGCCGACCGCAGCTGTCGAATTGTGCGATATCGCGCGCATCGAGCTTCCTCGACTCGGTGTTTCTTTCAATGCGGTCGAGTCTGGTGGTTCGATCCGTCTCGAGTGCGAAGAACACGCTGGTTTGTTTCTCGCGCAACGCAGAAATCCTGCGCTTGAAGGACTCCTCGCCGGTTTACCGCACGCACTACTTCTCGAAGCACGCGATGGCGCGCTGTCAGTCTTACTCCCGGCTGGTGCAATTCCACGACCCGCGGCATATGCGACTGATCATGCCAACGCCGCAAGCACCGGTCTCGGCTCAGATCTGGTCATCGATCGCTGGAACTCGCAGTGGGTGGAAAACATTGGAAGCACAAGACATTATGTGTACCCAGTACATCCATCACATTCAGTGATTAGTGCCACGACGCTCGCATCAGCACTGTACCTTTCCATCCTGCGTTTTGTTGGACGCTCGTACTTGGATGTTTTACGTCTTGCAGAGCTATGCGTGTCCGAAGCGTTGCCGTCACCAGAGGAGGCGCAGCTTTGGGATGCGCTCGCGCACGCCGCATCCCTGGATCCTTCTCCAGATGCTACCGCGGTTCGCGTCAAGCTTGCACTCATGGTACAAGGCACTCCAATCGAAGCTCGTCTTGCGGCTAAGTGGCCGCCTGTTGCGGATGTTCTCGCGTACATAAACGCTTGGCCTTACATTAGCGCACAATGCCGATTGACGGGACAAGAAGAACTGTCCGCGATTGAGAACCTTCCGTCGGTAACTTTAGCGAAGAAGCGCGCCAAGTTCCGCATCAGCTTGAGTTTGATTTTCCCAGGATCGAGAAAGACTACTGCGGAAGAGGCGAACATGGACCCAGCAAAGACACCCGAGTTGCTGAATCGAGCCGCGTACCTGCGCCAGTTGGTGAGCGGCATCGCCCGAATGAGCGCCGGAGCTACACCCACGAGCTCAGGATTTCCACTCGTATACCCGCAGACACCGGAATACAGTCAATACGATACCATTGATGACTTGACGTGTTTGGAAGAGAAAGTGTACGGTGAAGGCCCTCTTGGCAAGCTCGCCGGATTGATTCAAACATACAACCGTCCAGACGACGTGAGCGTCAACGGCGCGCAAGCTTTGGCTTTGATCGGAAAATGGATCGATAACGAAAAGTTCAACCTTGATGGCAACCTTGGGTTTCCGCTGTTTTTTGAACTCTTGACTGGCACGTTGCCCATGCGAATTCTCCCGGGTGACACGCCGCATCGCTGGGGTAACGTGTTGCTACGCTTTGTGCCGACGGAGCAATCGATGAAACGTGGCACCCTGATGAGTACCCTTCGTATGCTCGCATCAAATCCAGCACTTGCCGTGGATTGTCCAAAGATTGAAGAACAGAGCGTCGGTCAGCGTTTTACGTCCATGTTCACCTCGGACGGCGCCATTGGTGTTTTGCTTCGTCGCGTGCGACCGTACTTGCAGCAACGCAAGGACAGTCTCCCGTTCCGTCAAACCTGGGTTGGCAAAAGTTACATAGCGCCAACGATTTACGAATCGGACGTTAAAACTTGGGCGCGAACAATCGCAACTGGTGGTCGATGGGCGCTCACGCGTTTCTCCAACACATCGTGCTCTGAACGCGAGTTTCCATTGCAATCAGTGGGGAGCGAGCAAGGCATCGGGATGACGTCGTGGAGTGGCAAAACGCTTCAACACGTCGACTTGAACATGCTCGTCCATCGTCCGCTCGGCGTGCTCGACTTAAACAAGTATGTCGTACCTCTTACGGAGGATAGAAGTGACCAGCTTGCAGAAGACGTCGCGCTTGGTGGTGTTGGTGGTCTGCCTTTTGATGTGAGCCGACACCCTTCGGCGACGACATCTGTGGCACGCCAAATGCTCACTCGCTTGCGTCAAGACGTCACCAGTGCTGCAGAGAAAGCAAAAGCTCGGAAAGATATGGGCGATTTTAGCGCCGTCACGCTCAAGGGTTTCACGCCTAGCGACACCGCTGCGATTGCAGCGGAAGCTGGCGCAGGTCGAGCAGGAACCGCCGCCGGTACTGCGCGCGCAGTGCTTCGTGAACTCCTCGAAAGCATCCGTCGCGTGACCGCTGATGATAAGGCTGCAGCGGCTGAGGCCATGTCTGCTGCACTCGCTACCGCAAATGGCTTGAGAAAAGATGCCGAGTCTGGTACGAAGATGTTGCGACTCGGATTGCAACGTCGCGCAGGCGCGTGGGCAGAGGTCACATTTGAGGACTTGGTTGAGTGTCTGACGTGTGAAGGCGGTGAGCACATCTTGTCTCGATTATCTCCTGGCGTGACTGCCGCTCAAATCGTCAACGCATTGCATTTGGCGTCGCAATCTTTGTTGTTGACTCTCCGCGCCACGCTCGCGGCGCGCGCCGCCGCAATGGTGGCGGATACGCTCATCGCGCTGACGAATTGTGCGAAGACAGCCGCGCTCGATGGTATCGATTCCGTCGATCGCGACTTGCGCCTTCGTGCGTTAGCGATTGCGGAGTTACTTTCAGTGGAGCGTCATTACTTCCATGCCGACACTGCGAATCCATTCAACAAGGCGACAACCTTGGTATACGACCCTCGCTTGCTCGTGTACGAGTACAGCCAAAGCATCGTACTTCGCAAGCGGCAAGTCGAACTCACTCGTGACTTTGTCAACACCGCCGAACTTGGTGGCGGACAGTGCGCGCAGATGCTCATGGGTGAAGGTAAAACCACAGTGGTGTGTCCTTTACTCGGGTTCTTACTCGCGAAGAAGAGTTCGATCGTCGTACAAGTCGTCCCGCACGCGTTGCTTGAATTCTCGCGCAGCACGTTGAGAAAATCATACTCTGGTATGATTCGACGCTCGGTGGTGACGTTGGAGTTTAATCGTTACACATCACTCAGCGATGGTGCGATTTTAGCGGCACTGCGTAAAGCGCAAGAAAATCGCGCCATCGTTATTGCGTCTCCAACGAGCATTAAGTCACTCGCGCTCAAATTCTTGGAAGTGTGCCACTTGCTCGACCAGTCGTACATTGCCGAGCTTGAAGCGAAGGCTGGATCGAACATCGTCACACAGGGTGGGGATTTCATTGCACGCGTATTTGGTGGTGCAAAAAGTCGCAGTGAACGCGTTGCTGATGCTGGCGGCTTAAGTATCGAAGAGCTTGATGTGTTACGCTCTGAGGCGCAATGTGCGGCGGAAATCTTTGAAATCTTTCAGACGGGAACGCTGATCCTCGATGAAGTCGACTTAATTCTCCATCCGCTCAAATCTGAGCTCAACTGGCCGATGGGTCGACGTGTCCCGCTTGATTTCAGTCAGTCGGCGTCTGGGAATGGTTTGCGTTGGAAGCTGCCATACTTTATCCTCGACGCAATCTTTGCAGTGGCTCACGGTTCATCCACCGTGAGCGAAGCCGCTGGCTCACAAGAGGCGAGTGATTTACTCGACAGCATCCGTGATGCGATCAATGCTGCCGTAAGGAATAAGCAAATTCAATCGTCCCCGCATCTCGCGGTACTCGATCGCGCGTGGTATCACGATATACTGCGCCCTCTTCTCGCGCAGTGGTCAAGCATTTGGCTCAGAGCGCACGGTGCGTTGCGGGGCATGTCCGAGGCGCTCATCATGGCATATCTCTTGCAAGGTCCTGGTAAAGACGAGGCCGCAGTACAATTGAATCGCGAGTGCGATGACGAAGCGATCAAGATGACAAATCTCGCTCGCGATTGGCTTTGCTCGTTATTACCGCACCTCCTCGCCAAGGTTGATCGCGTGACGTATGGTTTGCTTCAACCAGCGGATGTGGAACTTCTCGAAGCGGCGAGTGGCGCTCGCATCCCTCGTACTCGGCGACTACTAGCCGTACCATTCGTGGGTAAGGACATCCCGAGTCGAACAAACGAGTTCTCTCATCCAGATGTCGTACTCGGTCTTACAATTTGCGCATACCGACTTGAAGGCTTGCGTCGTTCCGACTTTAAACAAGTACTTCGCAGTATGATTGAAAACTTTGACAATGAGGCCGGCCCACCGCCAAAGCGCGCTTCGGCACGACTTTGGGCAGACTGGGTACGCACGACTGGTAAGCGCGTCAGAGGAGAACGACGCGCAGAAGCTGCATTAAATGCTCGCCGTCGCGGCGTCCAGCAACAAGCGGGTTTGACGAGTATCGGCGATTCGCGTGGATTAGCCTTCCTTGAAGACGAAAATGTGTCTGGTTACGATGATGATGAAATCTGGCCGCTACAATTGATTGATTTACGAGACCACGATCAAGTGGAAGAGCTCTATCAGCTGCTTCGGAGGACGCCCCCAGTTGTTGAATTCTACCTCAATGACTACGTGTTTCCGGAGACTGCGCAACATCAAAACTTGAAACTAAGCGCAACTGGTCAAGAACTTGGTGGGAACGTGCTCTTCCCGACCCGTCTCGGTTTCAGTGGTACGCCCAGTGATTTGCTTCCTCTTGAGCTCGGTGCACCGCGGTATGAACCAGGTTCAGATGCGAAAATGCTTGCATACTTGACCGATCCGCAAACCGTCACGCCTATGAAAATGCTCACGGACTGGAATGTCGAAAAGTTGCTGACGCGAATCGCCACCGCGGATCCACCGATTAGAGCATTAATTGACACCGGTGCGCTCGTCACTGGTATGTCCAACCTCGAAGTCGCTCGATTCCTCCTCGAAAAGGGCTTGAAATGGGCTGAAGGATGCGTGTTTTTGGATGAAAACGACCGACAGATGATCCTTATGCGCAAAGATTGGAACGTCATTCCGCTTCAACGCGTTGCCGCCATGCCCATGTCGAAGCGTTTCACGTTTTATGATCAAGTGCACACGACTGGTATGGATATCAAGCAGTCAGCGGCTGCGCAGGCGGCGATTACGCTCGGAAAGGACATGTGTCTTCGCGACTACGCGCAAGGCGCGTGGCGTATGCGCGGTTTAGGCCGAGGCCAGACGCTACAAGTCGTCATGATTCCCGAAGTCGCGCGCTTGATTTCGGTTGAAGTTTCAAAGGGCGGTGGTCAAACCTCTGCGACGAGAGAGGCTGAAATTGCGAGCATGTCACCCGATGAGGCGGCGAAGCGCACATTGAGAGATATCACTGCGTGGCTCGTGGTGAATAGCATGCGAAGCGAAAACGTTCAAGCTGGCCTTTTAGCCGAACAGCGCGCGGCAAACATATGGCGAAAGCACTCCTACAGGAAACTTATCGCGTCGCCAACCGTGCCTGGAACCCCAAGAGCGCAGCAAACGGGCATACAGGCTGCGTTGGATGTATTCCGCGAGCGCGTGTCATATGTCGTCGCCAACGTCATTCCAAAGACGTTCTCGCCCTCTGAAAAGCTCAACATGAACATGCAGCAATTTGGACATTTACTTGACGACAATCCGAAAGCAAAAGAAACGCTACGTAAGATTGTCGAAGATGTGCAACACATGGAGAATGCAACCAATGCAGCTTTGAAGCAGATACGAGCGGGCGCTTTCTCTGCACCGGGCGCCGCAATGTCTGGCGACAAAGGTTTAGCCGGTGGACTCGAACACGTTTTAGATCTCGAACAAGTGCAAGAGAATGAAGAAGAACAAGAGAACGAGCAAGAACAAGAGCAAGAAAAGGAAGAGGAACGTGAAGAAGAGATTCCAGAGGAAGTGCCTGATAGGTTGGCGTACAGCCGGGACGACGAACGACAACTTTCGTGGAGTTATGAATTACTTGCGCAACCTCCAAATGCGAACACCCAAGGTTTCTATCCTTTGAATTCGTTCAAAATTCACAAGGGCGTTGGTAAGACTACGGCGCCGTTGGCGTTCCCAGATTACCTCCAGCTGTCACGAAACTACTTCCGTCAAGGCTGGGCGTTGAACTCGCATCGCCGCTTGAAGAATCTCACAATCGTTCTCGATTGGGTGCCAGATTCGAGCGCGCTAACGAGCGACACGAGCGGCACACTAGGCGTCAGTAACTTTACTGCCGCACAAGAGTCAGCGTTGCGCACGGCGTTTGACATGTTTGACAGCAAGGGTAATGGTCGGTTGCAGGAAACAGACTTGCGAGAAGTACTTCGTGAGATTGACGCGTGCGTCGAGGATGATGAGCTTCGCTTACATCAACTCGCCCGTGAAGTCGCGGAAGACGCGCGCACGTTCATAACGGGTATGCCGTCATCTGGAACGTCTTTTGAAGAACTCAAGCGTGTTTTGCGGCAAAAGAACATTTACTCGTTGCAGCGCGGTCGATACTACGTTGCTTTGTCTTTGGCCGAAGCCGAATCGCTTCGCGTCGTCATGCATCTCACACAATCTGATCCGACGAGTGACGGCAAGCTTATACCGTTTAAACTTACTGAAACAGCATTGCGGATCGGTGGAGGCACGCTCATTGACACGACGTCAAACTTCACTCCCGCTCAAGTGTTCCAAGGCGCGACCGCGGAGCAATGCTTCAGATTTTTGGACAGCCAAATGGACTTTGAAGACCGAGAAGTTTCTCTTTTACTTCGAGCATTACAAGCATCTCCATGCGATAAGCGTGAACAATTTTTTGAGTCCGTGCGCGCGTGCAGACGTCGCGCAAAGATTCCATGGGCGGCGACGCCGCTGGCCAAGGTGCTCACGACGCCAGACGAATTCCATTTACTCGCATCGCGGGCTCTCGTTGCGCGCGTGCGTACAGCACTCAAGGCTAAGCGAATGCGTTTGCTTGATGCATTCCGTGCATTCGACAGTGAAAATATTGGTCGACTTACATATGAAGCGCTCTACGGCGGTTTGTCGTGGCTCGGTCTGTCGCTCACTTCTGCGCAAATGCTCGAACTCGCCGCACGCGTGGACAAGACGGGCGACGGATACATCAGTCGTCAAGAGTTTGAGGACGCTTTCGGACCTGACGACGACTGGATCCTGGAAGGGGACGCGCCTCTCGTGACAGCACCCGTAAGTTTGCCGACGCAACAACTTGCCGCGGTAAGTTTGATGGATATTCTCGGCGACTCTGGGAGCGAGAGTGGCTCGGCGTCGAGCTTACCAACCATTCCAATGCCGGTAACAAAGATCCCGCTCGCAGCTGCTGCGCCTAGTGTATCTATGCCTGCACCGCCTCCGAAGATACACAGCACAGCCAACATGAGTATTGATGACGGTACAGGACTCGGTGACTGGGGCGCGCTCGGCATGGCTGCGACGCTTCCAACGGTGAAGAAAGTTGAAAAGTCCGCGGTTGCGCCAAAACCTACGCCAAATGACCCATTTGGTCTTGGTCCACCCGCTGCAGCGGCATCGAGTGCGTTCGACGACTGGCTGTCTGGCGGTTCAGGTGCCATGGCTGGTGGTGGTTCGTTAAATGATCCACTCAGCGCTGTAACCAACCCGGCGGACGGTTGGGAAGGCAACGACATAATTCAGCTCGACACATCAACGGGTACGATCGCCGCACCCACGCGGGAGAAAATTCAGGCTCGAGCCCTCGTTGACCCGGCTAAGGAAGCGGCCGATCGACGAAACAACCAAGTGGATTCTAAACTCACGTCAAGTGTGCTTAATGGTTTTGAAGTCACCGTAGCGCATCAAAAAACGTTCAGCAAAGTCTGGACGAGTGATGGTACAGGAAGTCGAGACATGGTGAGTATCTGGGATGCAAACGTCAGCAAGTCGACGTGTAAGAAGAAGACCGAGCGAGTGTCGTTAGGTCATTACGCGTCGCCGCACTTTTCGGCACCGAAGCCCGCCCCGTTTGGCGTGGACGTAACCGACATTAACGCGTTTGCGTTGACGGGTTCAAATTACATGCCGCGCGTGCTCGAGCGGCTCTTACCATTCCCGAGTCGATTTAGACAAGTCTGGGGACAAGAATGGAAATCCAGCGCGGTATATGCGTGGGCTCCAGTTCCACCGCCTGGATTTGTTGCGCTTGGCATGATTCTCACCACGAAGCCGCAAGCTCCGCACGTGTCATCCGTGCGCTGTCTACCTGAAAAATGGGCTGTGAAGCCGTCGATGGAGCCGCAACTTGTATGGACAAACGAGGGAAGTGGTGGTCGTCCCGCCAGTATTTGGCTCGTAAACTCACTCGGGCTGTTGTATGTGAACGCAGGCCACAATCCACCCGCGGCTCGCGACTTGTGGGACATACGACGAGGTAAATTGAGCGCAGATATGATTTTAGAATATCGTGCCGGGATGAATATGAGCTCGACGTACGGTGGTACAGGAATTTCTAGTAACAGTTTCAACGGGCCGACGTATCGGCCGCCACCCGGGCCGACGCCATCGCAGGGGCCGCCAGGTTTAGGATCGTTACTATAATTGATAGGAGCTTGTTATAATAATGAAGCGTGAATAAATTACATCATACGCCTACAGGTATCGCGGAGCGTTTTAAATACTAACCTTCGCAGATCTCATAAATATTATCGCTTCAACGCATCTTGGCAAACTCCGAATAGTCGTCGTTTAGTTGGGGAAAACCGGTGAAAGAGGCGCGCGGTCTCGGCTTCTGCCAACCGCGGATCGCCCGGGAGACGCTACATACTCCTTCTGCCCTCGCATCGGTCGCGGTGAGTAGTGCGCGAAGTGGTTCTTCGCCTCTGCAATACCTTCACTTAAGTCCGCACTGGCTCTCAAAATTTCGTCCTGCGCCGCCATCTCGCGCGCGGCAGCATTGTGGAACGTGGTGCCGGTCGTCGCTGCCTTGGCCGCAGCGGCCGTTGCCGGAGAATTGCCCGCGGCGGATTCCAACTGGGAATGAATAGACGCGAACTTGGATTGGATGTGTTCCATTTGCTCGAGCTCGCACTCAAGCTTGTGGCGGCGAGTCTCCAACGCTTGTCGCACGCTCTTTACGTCGAACACAGAGTCGAGACTGATTTCAAACGCGTCCTCAATTTCTCCTCGCAAGAAGCCGTTGAAGTCGTTCAACAACGGCATCAAAAAGAAGCAGTTAAACTTGAGCTCAACGCTTTGCACGACATACGAGCGAATGCCGCTGAAAATTTGACGCACTAACAAGTCGACAATGTCGAGCGTGACAGACTTCATCGATCTGTTCCACAAGGTGTTCTCTACCAAATCCATCAACTTGGAGCCTTGCAAATCCGCGGCGACCATTTCGCCTCGCCCAGTACGCTTCTCTTCTCTTTGGTGCTCGCCGCCGGCATTATCCTCGTGCGGGGCTAAGACGGTTCGGAGACCGCTTTTATTACCGCTGTGCAACGACCAAGTGACGAAAGAGGTCGTCGACTTCAAGTCTTCGTGGCACTTGTCTTGGCACTCGCGCACGCGTTCATCGACAAATCGAGCAAACGTGGCACCAATCTTCTTCAAAAACACTTCGTGTCCAGTCAAAATTCGGCCTTCCTTTTGCAAGAGGTACATCGCCACCGGTAAGAGACGGCGGGCGATGTGAGACAAACGGAAACCAAGCTGGTGCACGAAAGGTTCGAAGGTGTCACGCGCACGGGCGATGGCGATGACGCACGCTGTGCGCGTGTAGTTGACACCATTGTGGATTTCATCGACACCACAGGCGTTGATGATGTCCTCGCGGCTCACTTGCGGGCACTCGACCGTGTTCACAATCGTACGGAACTCTTCGAGGGCACGGTGATACTGCGCGCCCCCGAACAGCCGCATTTCAGCATTGGGCACCATCGTCGGCGGAACACACGGACGGCCGTCGGCGGCGACGAAGGCACCACCTCGAATGTGCTCGTGCGCGAGCGTCTCACCAAAAATGCGCGGAGGCGCGGCGAGAGTACCACGGATGATTTCCGGAATCTTCTCCAAGAAGTGTTGGTAGAACGCACGACCCTTCTCCTTGAGACGGTCTTGGTTCAAGTCGTCAAGCTCTTGCACCGTCTCAGAAAGCTTTGACGAAGCAATGCGATGTTCGCGTTCGAGCACCGGCACAATGGTCGGCACGTTCTCCAAGTATCGTTGCTGCAACAAACGTTCAAGGAAGAATCGAAGTTGGCTGACGCCAACGCGCCCACGCTCTTGAGAAGTCAGGCGGCGATCCAAGCGGCGTTCGAGCTCAATGATGTCTTCTTGCTCACGCTTGAGCACAGCTTCACGGTAGTGGTCATTCGATCGATACAAAGAATCGCGAGACAAGCCAACGCGACCAGATGGTACGGAAGAGAAGAACGGTCCACCGCCCAACACCGTTGGCTCCAAAAGACGCGCAGGAGGATGCATGAACATTTCCACGTCAGCGGCACGAGAAAATTGCGGGATGCGAGTGTCAAACTTCGTGCTCACCATGACGGTTCGGCGGAATTCCGGATCGGCTTCGAGGACCAAACGACGGGTCGTGGAGTTGGACCAGTCAGAATTATCTTCAAGGCACAAAATGATGTAGTCACGTTGCTGCATCTTGCTTCGAACCAAATCCTCCACCAAGCGAGATGCTTGTTGAAGACTGGCGAACTTGCGACCAGGCGCGGCGGAAATCAAACCCGGGGTATCGATGATGGTCAAGTTCGGGCAATACTTGTACTCGATCTTAACCACGATATCCTTCGCCCAAAATCCATTTTCGGTCTCCAATCGTCGGTTCTCGCTTTCAATGTACGCTTGGAGTTCGGGCAAGGAGAGCTCCTCTTCGCGGCCGAGCGAGTCATCCTTGACCAAAAAGCACCTGGGCTCCACCGCGGTGGGATTGTACTTCATATTGATCGCAATCGGACGACGAGTCTTGGTGCCACCACCAACGTGGTTGAATTGGAACCCCATGAGAGCCTCGACAAGCGCAGACTTACCATCGGTTTGATGCCCGCAGACGAGAATCGCCGGAGCGTCAAAAGGCTTGTCAAACTCTTGCGCCATCGTGTGCAACTGCGAGTACGCCTCGTACAGTCGCTCGTTAGACTTGTTGAAGAAGCGGTTCGGTGACGCCGAACCTTGCGCTTCAGCCGTCGGGTTGGCCCAATACGTCGCCTTGGGCGGCTCGCGACGCGACTCGGCGCGCTGAGGCGCCTGCATCGTCGACTCAAACTGCGAGTATTCTTGCGCCTGCGTCTCACGTCGAAAACGCGCACATCACCCGTCAGTCACATACGCAACAGCCAACACATCAATAACGATCGCGTCACTATCCTCGCGCGCGCCATCGCGGATCTCCGTGACGCTACGCGCGCAAACAAACGCGAGATAAACGGCTGGACATTTTCAAATTTTTTAACCGTTTGAACCGCCACGCATCACGCACCTCGCTTCGAATGCTCGCGCGCGAATCGCGCACACCCCCGTCCGAGCGCGCAGATCGCGCGCCACCACTCACGCTCGTCTCACCGAACGCCTTCGCCAACCATCGGTCGGCGGAAACGCCGGAATGCGTCGGGAGTCGTTCGCCATCGCGCGCACCGCGGGCAACTCCCGTGACACTCGCGAAGCGCTGAAACACGCCTCGCGTGCGCTCACGCGATCGGTACGCGCGTCTCGGTCGTCGACGACGCGAAGGATAAAATTACGTGCGCGTGTGTTGCGTCCTCGCGCGGGGCGTGGAGACGGTCGACGGTCGACGGTCGACGGACGGCGCAAAGCAATGGCGCGCGCAGGGCGCGACAGCTCGACCGAGTGTGCAACACGCGGATGCACTTTGCTGTAAACGATAGCCTAAATCCGCCCACAGTACTACTGTGCTGTGCAAGATTGCACGCATGCAGCCGCGTATATTTTTTTATCACACCCCGGACACGAGTACTGTGATGCACAAATAACTATGTCTGTATAACTTTTGTCGCGTTGCGATATCGGATTGCACGCTATACCCTTGTCATTGGCACAAACTATGGAGCGTCCGACGCGCGTTATCCAAAGTCGCCGGCGAAACGCTCGCGCGCGACGGCACACGACGACGCCGACAACGAATACGAACGACGCGGACGATGAGCGCTGCGCGAGGCATGTTTGCCCAACAACACGCCGCGGCGAAGACTTTGCGCGCGACGTCCAAGACGACGAGGTGCGTTCGGACGCTGCGTTGGATGTTTTGACTCGTTGAGAGACGTGATGAGGTTTTACGACGCGCGCGCGGGTCTCGCTCTCGCACGCGGGTGCGTGGCGCGTTTTTCCCTCGACTGACGCGTGAATTATGTGGTGTTGTTTCTTTTTTACCGCGCAGCGGGCGAACGAACGTGCGACGCGCCACGGTGGTGCGCGCGGCGGAGAAGAAGTACGACTATGATTTGATCATCATCGGCGCGGGCGTCGGTGGTCACGGCGCTGCGCTTCACGCGGTTGAACGCGGAATGAAGACGGCGATCATCGAGGGTGGTGAAATTGGTGGGACGTGCGTGAACCGTGGTTGTGTGCCGTCTAAGGCGTTGCTTGCGGCGTCTGGACGTGTTCGGGACATGCGCAACAAGGAGCACTTGCGCTCGCTCGGCATTAGCGTCGATGGGGACGTGTCGTATGATCGTCAAGGTATTGCCGACCACGCGACGAATTTGGCGGCGACGATTCGCGGGAACTTGCAACGCTCTATGGAAGCGCTTGGGGTTGATATCTTGATTGGTGCGGCGAAGATTGAAGACAACCACACGGTGCAATACGGCGCGCCCGGTACGATTACTGGCGGTAAAGTCACAGCGAAGAATATCATCATCGCCACTGGTTCGACGCCGTTCGTGCCTCCGGGAATTGAAGTTGACCACAAGACCGTCTTCACTTCTGATGCGGGCTTGAAGCTCGACTGGGTCCCGGAGTGGGTCGCCATTATTGGTTCCGGTTACATTGGTTTGGAATTTTCCGACGTGTACACGGCGCTCGGCTCTGATGTCACGTTCATCGAAGCGATGCCGAACATCATGCCGGGCTTCGACAAGGAAATTGCCAAGCAAGCCGAGCGTATCTTGATTCAGCCGCGTAACATTGACTACGTCACGAACGTGTTGGCCACCAAGGTAACTCCGGGTATTCCGGGACAAAAGCCGGTGACCATCGAACTCAGCGATTTCAAGACGAGAGAAGTCGTCGACACCATGGAAGTCGATGCGGTTTTGGTCGCCACTGGTCGTGCGCCGTACACGGAAGGTTTGAACTTGCCGTCCATCAACGTTGAAACTCAGCGCGGTTTCGTTCCGGTGAACGAAAAGATGCAAGTGTTGGACAAGGATGGCAAGGTTGTTGAAGGTGTCTGGTGCATCGGCGATGCGAACGGTAAGATGATGTTGGCGCACGCGGCGAGTGCGCAAGGTATTAGTGCGATTGAAAACATGGTCGGCAACGATAATGCCCTCAACCATCTTTCCGTGCCGGCTGCGTGCTTCACGCACCCGGAAGTTGCCTTCGTCGGTATGACGGAGGAGCAAGCGCGCGCGAAGGCTGAGACGGAAGGCTTTGAAGTTGCCATCTCCAAGACGTCGTTCAAGGCGAACTCCAAGGCGCTCGCGGAGAAGGAAGCCGAAGGTATGGCTAAATTGATCTATAACCCGACCTCTGGTGAGATTTACGGTATGTGGATCATGGGCTTGCACGCCGCTGACTTGATTCACGAGGCGTCCAACGCCATGGCTAACGGCACGACGTTGAAGGAATTGAAGTTCAACGTGCACGCGCACCCGACGTTGGCTGAAGTCATCGAGGTCTTGTACCACGGTGCTGAGCTCCACGAAAAGGCTGCCCCGAAAGCTCTCGCGCGATAAACGTCGTCCCCCTCTCTAGAAACTGTGACGCGCAGGCGGCAGTAGTTGAAAACATTTCTTTCTTCTCAAGCGCTTTGAACACGAAGCGCAAGTGGTAATATTACACAAAAAGTACAAACAAATCATCCTACACGTAATTCATTAATAGAAATCCTTCAACTGTTCGCGCAACTTGTCGATATCGCCAAATATGTCGATATTTTCAGACTCAACCGCGACGGAAACTGTTCTATTCGGCTGCACAGTCCCCGGAGCGCCCGGCTGGAAAGGTTGGAACGGATCTCCAAAATAGATCTTCCACAACGCTTGGCCGGCATCACTCGTGCCTAGCCACAACGATATTTCACGTACGCGAGCTTTTTGTTCCTTTGTCATAAATGGTTCTGCATCCTGTGATAAATGAAAACAACCATGCGGGGTTAGCGACAAGCCACGAAAAGAGTATCCCGTCTTAGAAAAATTAGAAAAAAAACGCGTTAAGCGTGTGTTTCGCATGCAACTCGTCTCATTCAATGGTATTCATTTCTCTTCAATGAATTTCAGATCCGAAAGATGGTGTTTTTGAAGGTGTATAATCCTCGACGAATGCGAAACTCACGCGCGACGGAAAAACGCAGAGCGAAAAGTAACCCGAGTCACACGCACCGTAAGCTTTGCGAAAACCTCAATCGTTTCCCCCGAAGGCACAGAGCCAAACTCTTGCATGTACGTAAACACATCACAGCACGCAGCGTATGCCTTTTCTTCTAGACGTCTCGTCGCGAGTGCCATGAACCAATTACTTGTCAACACTTCGTCGCCGCGTTCGCGCCCATCCGCCTTCACGTAGTCTATAATTTCCCTCGCCAGCTCCCAACGCTCCATGCGCCCGATGCCAACCAAAATACTCTTATATCCATCTAATTCCATGTTCGTCTTGACCTTATTCAGCAAAACCTCCGCCTTGAGTCCTTTCGCGTGATTCCTCAACAACGCCAGCATCAATTGGCTCAAAAACTGTTCATCCAACGGCTTCGCACCGACGCTGTACGACGATCCATCGGGATCTTTCGCCGCAAACTTGTCCCACTTTTTCGCATCTGGGGTTTTCTGCCACTTGCTGTAGTCATCCTCGTCCACGGTCTCGGCGGCGGCGTCGATGTCGTCGTATCCGCGCGTGCGAAAGCGCAGCCGCCACCGCGGTACCGGCGAACGGGACGTCGGTGTCTTCGGTGCTCGCGCAGAAGACGACGCCGAGCGCGGCGATGGTGCGAGCGGTGTAGATAGCGCGCGCGACATGCGGCGATCGCGCGCGATCGCGGCGCAGCACCGGACGCGCTCGCGTGTGAGGCAATGTCGATGTGGTCAACGGCCTCAGTGGTTAAGAAACCCCCAAAATGGATTTGTCGCGCGCGTCTGAGCGCTAATATTACCGAGGCTAGTGAAATAGTAATACAAAGCTAGAGTGTATTAGTCGTGCGATCGCGCGCGCGCCCAAGAATAGATTTTATCGTCGAGCCAATCGCTCTCTTGTGCGGTCTCGTACGCGGAGCGAACGGCTTTGATGTCTGCGTCAGCCACGACACCGTAGTTGCTGATGTGCCGTAAAGATTCTTGCAGTGGAGCGTCCTGGTCGGCTCCAACGACGAAAAACTCGCTGATCTTTGAAGTTAGGGTTTCGATGTCGTCCAAAGTGAAGACGTCGTCGAACTCTCCCTCGAGAATATTGGTCGATTCCTCGAGAAGCGTGGGCAAGTCGGAGTTCTCACTCGTCAACTGCTGCGGCCATGCTTTAGATATTTTATTCCCAGCGTTGACGAGCAGGAATCTGGTTTGCGCGTTGACGATGTCCGAGTACGACTTCGCTCTGGACGAAGCAACAAGGCTCAGGTTATGCTTGAGTGGCTCACGAAGTACGGTGAACGACTTCATCGAGCACCCTTGACTCGCCGCTTGACGCCGCAAGCTGGACAACTTTTCAGACATCTCCAACATACCCGAGCGACCAACGTGGTGAGCGATCACGTGCTGGCCTCCTTGCAGTGATTTGTTCACGACACGCCTCCAGTGTTCGTCTTCGTCTTCGTCTTGATCATCCGCGAGAGCAGAATCTGGACGTGCGTACTTGGAGCGCTCGAAGCGTTCGACGTCGATACCAATTCTGCCGAAGTGTGAAAGCAATGTCCCGCCACCAGTCCGCGGGATGTGGTAAAAGTACAAGATTCTGCACTCGCCGCTTTGCCCTTCGTCTTCCACGTTTCTAGCCACACCGAGAAACGGGGTGGTGTGATTGCGTTCAAGATTTTGTCCTTCTGAAACGTAATACGATTTCAGAAGCATCAAGCCCTGAAGCTGCGCCTCATCGGACATGTACACGCCACCAACCTCGTTCCCGACAGCAATCGACGATTTAAACGTATCTTGGCCATAATCGGACACAAAATCAGGGATACGCAGCAGAAAATCTTGCAGGCGTTTTATTTCTTCTCGGCAGTCTTTGTTGGTTTTCAAGCGCGCCCTCCGCTCTTTGGTCATGGGAACACCCAACCGTGCGGGTTTTGAATTCGCGAATTCGTGGTTTGATGTCTGTTTTGCTGGTGCGCTTGCCGCCGTAACTTTGTTTGTTTGTTTGCCCGCTTGCGCGTGCGACTTGTCCACAGTGGCGGCGGCAACCGCGACGTTGACACTCTGCTTCTCGGCGCTTTGCGCGCGCACCACGTGTTCCACAGCTTTAACAGGCTTTGCTACTGGTGTATCAGTGGCATTCACAGAATCATTTTTGACCGTCATCGTGTCCTGGTACCTTTGAAAGTCTTGCATGGATTTCTTAAAGTCGTCGCCCAACTCGCGCGGATACTCCTTCATCTCTTTTCCTTGCTGGTAATCCAATATCGCCTCACCAATCATTCGTGCTAACCCGCTCGAAGCCTCTGATAACGTCGACTCGTCCTTTAAGCCATCACCCAGCGCAGAAAGTCGCTTGAAGCCGTCCGACGGCGGCGCGGTCACGCGCCACGGAGCTTCAATCGCCAGCGACGTGAAATCAAACCCACCCTCCGTCTCCCACGCCGGACTTTCGACTCTCGCGCGTGCCGCGCGCGCATCATCGGTAGCTTGTCCCGAAACACCGCTTTGGTGGCGTTGAATCACGCCCGCAGCGCCACAGGCGACGATAGCCACCGCCGCGACCACGCTAACACCCATCCTCCTCGCGTTGGCGATCGCGCCTCTCGACGTCGACGCCGACATCGACGTCGACGTCCCATCGCGCGCATCGCGCGACGAAAGTATCGGCTCGCGTTCGCGCGCGTGCATGGCGCGCGCGACGACCGGAGCGAGCTCGGGTGCGTATCGTCGCGCGTCGGCGTGTGCGGACCGAAGCACGTCGTCTCGCCTTCACTGCGCGACGGCGACGCGCGCGATCCCATCGCCGCCGACGACGACGCCGCGCCGGTGAACGGCGAGCGCGACGGGTGCGGGCATGTCGCTGCGCGCGCCGCGCACGCGGACGCGATGGATGGCGCGTCGGGCGTGGGTCTTTGCGCTCGTGTGTGCGCTCGGCGCGCGCGTCGGGCGCTGCGATGAGGCGCTCACGCTCGAGATGCGCACCAGTGATCGGCGCGCGATCGAGAGAGACACGTACTTGTATACGGCGGTGGATATTCCGCCCGGAGCGTTTCACGTGCGGCGATTCGAGCCGGTGGCAACGCAAGATGTCGTGCATCACATGTTGTTGTACGGGTGCGCGCGAGGCGCAAAGGCGGGACTCGATAAGGTTATCGGGGGAATGTTCACCAGCGGTGCGCGCGTGGAGACGTGTGAGGATGGTACCACGCAAGCGTTGCTTTTTGGCTGGGGGAAGAACGCGCCACCGTTGCACATGCCGGACGACGCGGGATTTCGCGTGGGAGAAGGCGCGTTCAAGGCGTTGGTGCTCGAGGTGCACTATCTAGAGACGCAGAGTAGTGATAGCACACATGAAAGCGGCTTGGATGTGATCATATCGCCTGGGAAGCCTCGTTTGAGTGCGTCGGTGCTCGCGTGGGCGAGTTATTTCGAGCTGCAGCCGAAGAAAGAGGAGGAATTAGTCATGGCTTCGTGCGCGTACGATAAATCGAGGACGTTGCGCGCGTTTAGTTTTAGAGTGCATACGCACGAACGTGGTACGAGCGTGTGGCTCGATCGATTAGTTGGCGGTGATTCATACCGCGCGGTACGGTTGATGGAACGAGACCCCCAGCTGCCGCAGGAGTTCGCGGCGTTGTCATCGAGTGAGGAGTTTACGATTCAATCCGGCGACGTGTTGCGCGTGACATGTAAATTCAACACGATGAATGAGACAGCGCCCGTAGTTGCGGGATTTGGCGCATCGCATGAAATGTGCAATATGTACATTATGGTCTTTAGCGACGAGCCGCAGTATTTGTCGTGCTTGGGGAGCAATAGTACTAGGATTGGCACGTTTACAATCGAGGCGGGAGATGCGGCGACTCCAGTGACGGATTTAACCGCCGTGCGCGCGTATGAGGTAAAGAAATCATGGCCCGCGATGGGTGGCGTCGGGGGTGTACAGGCTACGAATGACGGTTCCTACGTCTGGATGTTCCACCGTGGATCGAACGTGTGGGAAAATGGAGAGGATCCGTCAAAGACTATGAAGACGATTGCAGCGAAAACGGTCGTCCGTGTCGATTTATACACTGGGAAAGTCGACAAGTCTTTCGGGGCGAACGCGTTTGTGATGCCACATGGATTGCGTATCGCCCCTGATGGATCGATGTGGCTTACAGACACCGCCTTGCATCAAGTGTTTCACTACACCGCCGACGGTGAGCTCATTCGCGCGTTTGGGTCCAGAGGCGTCAAGGCGAACGGCGCGCGAGGCTTTTGCGCGCCGGCAGACGTTCTCATTCTTGAAGACGGCTCATTCGCCGTTGCCGACGGGTACTGTAACCAACGTATTGCGAGATTTGACGCCAACGGTGAGTATGCGGGCGATTTCGATTTCCGCGGACTAGCCTCCGACGTGAGCGTCGCGCACCAATTGGCGTACGCGCCGAGTCGAGGTGAAATTGCCTTGGCCAATCGCGAAAATGCCACCGTCGTCCTCTTTGGCGCATCGAGTGGCGTTCGCACGCAAGATCCAATTGACTTGAGCGAATACGGCAAAGTGTATGGGTTGACGTACATGGCGAGCTCCATCGAAGGCTTGCGTGGATACTACGCCTTGTGCTGGAGACGAGACGGCGACGGACGAGCGCACCTCGTGCGTTTATTTTGGCCCGAGTCGTCGACAGCTCGCGCATTGACTTCCACGCCACCAAACATATACGCATGGGCGTTGCCGAGCGACATTACCACCCCGCACGTCGTCGCCGTGCAATCCAGCAAAAATGGAGGCACCGACGCGTGGGGCCCCGGACTCACGGTACACATCGCGTCCACGACATCCGGCTCGTCTGGTAACTACCGCCGATTCTGGCTCGGGTCAAGCGACCCTAAATCTCGCGAGCTCGGCGTGCGCACGCACATCACCGACCCCGCCGACCCCGCCGACGACGCCGACGACGCCGACGACGACGACGTTCGATTCCGCGCGTCGCGCCCCGACGACGCCGCATCCACCGCCCGCCGCATACTCACCACCGCCCTCGCCGCGTGCGCGTGCGCGGGCGCACTCCTCGCCCATCGCGCCCACCGCGTGCGCATCGCGCGCATCGCCAACATCACCGCCTTTGACGAACTCGACGACGCCACGCTCCCGCTCCCGCGCGCCGCGGCGAGCGCCCCCGTCGGCGATGCCGCCGACCTCGAGCGCGCAACCCCAGTGGCACCGAAACCCATACGCGGGGCGAAAGCAGACTAGACTCGCCGTCGCGCGTCGCGCGCGCGTCACGCACCGTGCGACACCGTGACGACCTTGACGACCTTTACACCGTACGTAGCGCCTCAAACCTCTAGGTACCTAGACATACACGTGTAGTCCATCGTCGAATACGTTCATCGAATGTCCGAATACGTTCATCGAATGTCCGAACACGCCGAATGTCCGAACACCCCCATCCCTCCCGCCCGGCCGCAGGTCGCCGCCCCCCAGCGTCGCCGCATCACTTTACGCCCCTGCACGCGC
>Ga0255752_10001527_pt1 | contig 26702 bp, 18 predicted proteins | sample 011ome_25_FD_179952 | JGI IMG/M metagenome (GOLD analysis project Ga0255752, IMG submission 179952) | Coastal salt marsh microbial communities from the Groves Creek Marsh, Skidaway Island, Georgia - 011512CT metaG (version 2) | ecosystem: Environmental > Aquatic > Marine > Intertidal zone >... | reverse complement strand
CGTGCAAAGCGAGTTGAATGAGCATCCAAAGCCCTATACGCGGGCGATCGCACACAAAGTCGGATGGCAGTGGCGAATACCGCTCCAGCATCGCGCTGGAAACGGTCTCGTATACAGCAATGACTTTATGGATGAAGAAACCGCTAGAGAACTACTTCTCGCTAACGTGCCGGATAAGCCGCTCACCGATCCACGCCCCATCAAGTTTGTAACAGGGCAGCGAAAGCACTATTGGAACAAGAATTGTATTGCCATTGGCCTATCCAGCGGCTTTATTGAGCCACTAGAGTCGACAAGCATCCACTTTATACAAAACGGTATTATGTGGCTGCTGTTGATGTTCCCAGATGCCGCTATCGAGCCCAGCACAGTTAACGAATACAACCGTACGATGCGATCTGAGGCAGAACATATTCGTGACTTTATCGTTCTCCACTACACGCTTAACCAACGTTATGGCGACCCATTCTGGGATCACTGCAGAACAATGGATCTGCCCGATTCGCTCAAACATCGTATGGAGCTCTTCGAGCGCTCAGCGCGGGTGTTTAAACCCCAAGACGACGTCTTTGCTGAGAACTCTTGGGTGCAGGTGATGATGGGCCAAGGACTCACACCTAAGGGATACCACAATATTGCGCAGGCGATGTCGTCCGAGCAAATGACCGCTTTCCTTAAGGGCATTCAGCACGAGGTAGCCCGGACCGTCGCCCAATTGCCGCAGCACGGGGCGTTCGTAAATACATTGATACAGCACGCCAAGGTTTGATCACTTTTCCATCAACTTGCCGCGAGGCTCATCTATCTAAAGACCGCCTGACACATGAGGTTTGAATTCTCACAATGGTAAGCGTCAACGAGCACCTCGCACCGCTAAGCGCAAGGCGGCTACTTATGAAGGCTTCACTTTGCGCTAAATAAAAAAAAGCCGGGCTCAGGCCCGGCTCTTGTTGCATATCGCGCTTAACGTGTTAGCAAGTAGTTCCACCAGACGCCGTCGCCCGCTTCAACCGTGACCGACATCGTGCCGTCATCATTGAGGTAGGCGTTGTAAGTAATGCTCGCGGGCACATCAGCTGCCGAACCGATCTCAGCACCATTGATTGCCTTTGGAAGACCAATGTAGGCACCGGCACCGTTAAGCGTCAGTGTCTGCGCATCGCCGTCATAAACAAATGTAGCGTCGGCAGAGCCGTCGTGCGGCGCTGCTGGAGCGGCACAACCCTCGGCTTCCACGCCCTGCCATGGCTCAAGCCAAGTCTCGTCACCCTGCACGTTGTCAAATGAACCATTATCACCGAAGACATAGGCGTCATCGAAGTAGCAAGCTCGCAAGGCCGTTACACCCGCATCGTTACTCCACCATGAGACATCAAACTCAGTGGGGCCCACACCGAGCGAGCCATCAGAACTTGCCATAAACCACGTACCAGATATCGGAGACGGTCCGGCGGGCTCTGCGATCTTGACGATCTTATAGTTCCACCAAACACTATCGCCAGCCTCTACGGTGACCAACATAGAACCGTCTTCCTGCGGATAGGCGTTGTACGTAATGCTAGCGGGCGTATCCGCGGGGGAAGCCAACTCAGCGCCATTAACCGCTTTCGCGAGACCGACGTAGTTACCCTGACCCGTGATCGTTAGCGTATTTGCCTCCTGATCATGGCTCCACGTACCTGGGTTTGATCCGTCGTGTGGTGCTATTGGCGCACCGCAGCCCTCTTCAGCACCCTGCCAAGCTTCAAGCCAGGTATCGCCCTGAGTTTCTACTCGGAAGCTACCATCCGGATTAAACACGTACTCGTCGTCGTAGTAACAATCACGAAGAGCAACTACGCCATCGTCACCATTCCACCATGAAACATCAAACTCAGCAGGACCTACACCCAGCGAGCCCGCCTCGGATGCGACAACCCACGTGCCTGCAAACGGTGATGGGGGTGGCGGCTCAGCCGTCTTGATGAACTTGTAGTTCCACCAAACACCGGCACCCGCTTCTACCGTGACCAGAAGCGATCCGTCGTCCTGTTCATAAGCGTTATATACGATACTTGCTGGAGCATCGCCCGGAGACGCGATCTCAGCACCGTTGACCGCCTTTGGCAGACCCATGTATGAGCCCTGGCCATTAATCGTCAATGTTTGTGCGGCTTCGTCGTACTCGAAGGTTGCCTCAATGGAGCCATCATGCGGCGCCACTGGCGTACCACAGCCCTCTTCCACACCTTGCCAAGCCTCAAGCCAAGTCTCGTCGCCGAGAACGTTGCGGAATGAACCGTCACGACCAAACACATATTCATCGTCGTAATAACAAGCGCGCAATGCAACAACGCCGTCATCACCGTTCCACCAAGACACGTCGAACTCTGCGGGTCCCACGCCGAGCGAACCCGCCTCTGGCGCCAGCATCCAGGTTCCAAGAATGCCGGTGTCCTCAACTTCTTCACCAGCGAGTCGCTCGAGCCGCACGTTCGCCACTTTCAGTGACTTACCGCCCTGCTCACCGTTGGGTGAAAGAACCAGAAAAGCCTTGACTGCAGCCAGATTTAAACGCCCACCAGGTGGGTTATTGAGCTCAGCATTCGTAGAGGACAATAGGTCAGCAATTGGAATCTCAAAGCTCTTCCACGTGCCCGGTACGTAACCAGCCAAGTCGAGCTCGATAGGCCCTGTGCCCTGAGGATAGTCATTCTCAACTTTGTAAATAATGCCGTCGGCAACCGTCTCAGCAGGCAGCTGAATATCGAACTTAAGCGTGCCACCAGCAGAGTCACTCAGATCGAGCCCCTGATCGTCCTTGATAAACCATGCGCCACCAACACCATCACCAAAGTTCACCTGAACCGCGTTTCGACCGATATCGGCGTCGCCCGTTGGCACAACAGACCAAGTTACCTGGTTCGACGTGTTGCCATCGCAATAGTCAGCAGCGAAGGCGTTCTCTGCAGAGACCGCACAAATACCAGGGGACCAAGCAGACCCCGCTTGCCCGTTTTCATCGAGGACTGTGATGACAAGATCGTCAGTCGATTGAGCGGGCGGAGATACGCCACAATTACCGTTAGGCGTACCGCAAACTAGACGAATGTTATCGAGTTGAACGTGCGCCGCAGCGCTTGGCTCGATTACAACGAGATTTTTAACCGCTCCCAGTGCAAGCGCACGATCACCACGATTCGCTAATAACTGGTTGATGGACACGCTGTAAGAGAACCACTCGTTAGTAGGCATATCAGCCACATTGAGCGATACAAAGCCCAGCGCTGGGAATCCGCTATCCATCTTAATGGAGATCGTGCTGCCCGGAGCCGTCATTGAGCTATCGATATACATATCAAACTTCAGCTCACCGCCGCCGCGATGGCCGTAGACGTCGATAATCTTTCCGTCCACGGCATTAATGACAACATTACCACCACCGTCGCTCATAACGTCGAGCACGTTACCACGACCTTCAACCGCAACCTCAGAAACTGTAATGCCGATCGCGCCGTCGTTGTCATATCCAACTTGAGCTTGCAAGTCTCGCGTTACGTCTCCCGTAACGAAGTTCCAGGTCAAGGGACCCACCGAATCGGTATAGATCTCGGTGGTTACCACTTCAGGACTCTGCGGCGCCGGTGATTCTATCGACCGGTCAGCAAGGCTGTTACAGCCTGTACCGTTACCTGTCGCGTATGTGCACTCGTAGACACGAATGTAGTCAACCACCATCTCACCAGGAACAGCAGCAGGATCGAGTTCAACACCCGGCCCCACCCCACCGACAGCCAAGTTCACTAATAGGTGAAAATCGCGATCAAAGGGCGCCGCAGGATCTGATGCCAGCTGATAACCATCTGTGTTGTCTTTGAAGTAGTAGCTGTAATAAACGTCTTTGTTGACCGTTCTCAGGTGCTCACCGTCAACGAACCAACGTAGGTAGTCACCGGACCACTCAAGCGAGTACGTATGCCAGTCGCTTGCATCGTCAACATCGGCCCCTTCAGACGTAATCTGATTCAGTGGCCACTCGAAGCCATGGTGCGCAGCCATGAAAACCCCTTGGTTTTCCGTGCCAGCATTAACGACCTCCATGATGTCGACTTCACCGCTCGCGGCCCACACACCGTAGGGTGAATTTGTAGGGAGCATCCAGACCGCAGACCACATGCCATCCCCAGGCGCAGCTTTCGCGCGGATGTCAACACGGCCGTATTGGAAGTCAAATTTGTTCTTAGACCGCATGCGAGATGATGTGTAGCTGCTACTACCCACATTCTCCTCGCGTGCCTCGATGACTAGCGCGGACGTTCCATCCACCTCCTGGATTGAAGCGTTTTCAGCCTGATAGTACTGGAGCTCGTAGTTACCCCATCCAGGTAAGCCGTTGTCACTACCGTCCCCGATTTGGAATGCCCAATTACTTGAATCGACGCTTTCGCCATCAAATTCATCAGACCAGACCAGCCTCCATTCTTCCTCTTCTTGAATGTAGAACGGCTCAGTCTCAGGTGACGAAGCACCTCCCCCGCCACAGGCGTTCAGTAGTGCTGCCGCTAAGCCGATGCCTATCAGACGGCCATGACGATGCATACGATCAAACATGAGTAACCCCAATTCAGTGAATATAGTTAGTTTTAGCAGTCTGCTTTATCCCACAACGACGCGGCCCGCTTAATACAAACGCGACGATAGGGACTTTGGGCGAGACAAGTGGGAAAGGGGCCGATTCACCTATCCCATGAGTTCTTGAACCGCCGAACGATAGTTGCGGCTTACCTTCAAACTCACCTCATTGTCGAGATGCAGGAGACACTCTCCCTTTGGTATCGCATCTACAGATCGCACCTTGTGCAGGTTAACTATGGTGGACCGGTGGATCCTAACAAATTCACTCGACAGCTTTTTTTCCAACTCTTTCATGGTTGAACGCAAAATGTAGGTCTCATTCCCTGCGTGAACACACATGTAATCGCCCGCCGCATCGATCCACTCTATGCTCTCTAGCTCCACCAAGTGGGTGTGGGCGCCGTCTTTAATGGGAAGCCGAGTGGGCCGCTCTTGAACTTCACTCCCTAATAGCTCAGCACCACCCTGTAGGCCCGCGATAGCTGCAACAGCGGCCTCTTTGCCGCTCTGTAATGCAACTGACAACAGGCGATCTTTGGCTCTGGCAACAGCCTCCAAGACGCGCTCTCCCTCGAACGGTTTGAGCAGATAATCAACCGCGTTTGCATCAAAAGCGCGAACCGCGTACTCATCGTAAGCCGTTGCAAATACCACCGCGGGCATCACATCACTCTGACAACGCTTCACGACGTCGAGGCCGTTCAGACCAGGCATTTGAATATCCAAAAACATCAGGTCGACGGGCTGCTTTTGAAGTTCCAGCAAGGCTTCCCTTCCACTTCGGCAGCGCCCAACAATTTTTATCCCATCAACTGCGTTTAGCAGGCGTTCCATATACTCGAGTGCCAGCGGCTCATCATCAACGATGAGCACTCTCAATGGCTCAGTCATGTCCGTCGCCCTCCCCTCGTCGGCAAGTGTAGCGCAAGTTTCAAACCACCCAACGTAGAGGGCGCAGCGTTAAAACTAAAGGCATCTCCGTACAAATTCTCAAGCCGCTCTACCGTACTTCTCAGGCCGAACCCCGGCGACTCAAATAAGTCATCAAACTCGACTTTCCCACCATCTTGACCCGATCCACTGTCTTCAACACTCAGAGCAAGCTCTTGGTGACCCAATTTTGCCGTTACTACAATCTTACCACCGGCCTCTGCCCTACCAATCGCATGCTTAATGGCATTCTCTACCAACGGCTGCAAAAGCAGGCTTGGGACATGTTCTGGCAGTGCTCGCGGATCAATCTTTTGTTCAACCACCAAGCGATCGGAGAATCGCACCTGCTCTATCCGAAGATAAAGATCGAGAGCCTCAATCTCATCTCTCAATGGCACCGTTATATTTCGATCCGACTCAAGAGAGAAGCGAAGGAAGGTGGAGAGCTCCCCAATCATACTCTGCGCGTCATCGCTACGTTGAGCACTAACCAGCGACGCAATCGAGTTGAGTGTATTGAATAGGAAATGTGGGTTAAGTTGGTATCGCAATAACTTCAACTGCGCCTCGCGAGCAGCGGACTCTGCAGACACTAACTTGAAGGCCTCCTGACGCCTTCCAGCCTCCAAGACCAGGAGAGACTCGCGTTCACTTTGCAAGAGTTGGGCATACTTGACGAGGTGGTAAAGCGCGACCCAAGCCAGAAACACAAAGAGCGAAGGAAATAAGAACCCACCGAAGTCATCCCAAAGATCAGCCTCATCGGCAATAACCATCAGTAGTTGCAGTCGCATGATGGCCCATACCGTCGCCACGATGAGGACCAGCGAGATAGCGATTGCCAAACGCGTCGCAGCACCCCATTTCCATGTCGACTTAAACGCCTGACGTAAAGGAATACTCAGTAGGAATCCAAGCAATGACTGCAGAATATTGTGAGCAATATACGCGAACTGTAGCTGATTATAGGGAAGCGATAGGCTCACATACGTCACCACAGACAAACTTAGCCAGCCGCCCGCGTTCAACAGCCAGAACAGACGGTCGGAATCGCTAACCGTCTGAGAGAAAAATCGTGTGAATGGGCCAAGCCCTGAAGTCATTTGGTTCAAGCTATCCCTACCGTGCACACCGTTTTTATTGATACGCCTTTACCAGCGCTCGTGTGTAACGCCGCGTAATGTGATGAGAAAACCCTTTCGACACTCATCTTCGTTCCGGAGAATTTATCCGAGAGCAAATGAACGTATTCGCTACACCTTAAGACCACCCGTATCGATGTCCACAAATTTTCCACCGCTAGCGACCAGCTGCTTAAGCAGTGGCGACACAGTGATGGCAGCGTCACTAGCTGCAAGCTCCGTCATTACTTGAAGAACCTTATCAGCGCCCAACGTGTCTGCGTAGTACATCAATCCGCCTTTATCCAACGGCCAACCGTAGCCATTAAGCCATACAACATCGATATCTGACGGTCGTTGTGCTTTGTTCTCCTCCAAAATCGCTAACGCTTCGTTAATCATTGGGATAACACACCGATCAAGAATTGCCTCACTCGACATCGATGTGTCTTCAGCGCCTGTGATCTCACGAATAATCCCTGCGGTCACATCCGAGGGAATATTTTTTCGGTTTTCATCGTAGTCGTAGTAACCGGCGCCCGTCTTTTGACCGCGTCGGTCCAACTCGCAAAGCGCATCTCTTATCGGATTACTCGTCGTCGCGCCTTTTTTCCAGCCAATATCGAGCCCGGCGAGGTCAGACATCTGAAACGGACCCATTTTGAAGCCAAACTCATTAAAAGCAGCATCGATATCCCAAGGCATGATGCCCTTGTAGACGAGAGCGTTAGCTTGATACTGACGTGCGAACAAAATGCGGTTTCCAACAAAGCCCGGACATACACCCACCAGAGCCGCTACCTTGCCGATGGTTCTTGCAAGGTCGACCGAGGTAGCGACAACATCGTCCGCCGTTTTCTGAGCACGAACGATTTCGAGGAGACGCATCACATTTGCGGGCGAGAAAAAGTGCAGACCGATGACGTCCTCTGGGCGAGAGGTAACTGAAGCGATTTCGTCGATATCCAAGGCAGATGTATTGGTCGCCAATATAGCGCCCGACTTCGCGATTTTATCGAGCTGACTAAAGACGGATTTTTTGATTTCCATGTCTTCAAATACGGCTTCTATGATGAGGTCACACTCGGCCAGCGCCCCCAAATCCAGCGACGGCGTATACCGATTCATGCATATTTCAACTTCTTCTTGCGGGAAGCGTCCACGATCGGCGCTACGTTGATAGTTTTTCTGAATAACGCCAAGCCCCCGATCCAACGCTTCCTGCTTCGTCTCGACGATCGTCACAGGTATACCAGCAGACGCAAAATTCATTGAGATACCGCCACCCATGGTGCCTGCACCAATAATACCGACGCGCTCAACCCTTCGGCGTGGCAGTGCGTCAGAAATCCCATCAATGTTCCATGCTGCCTTTGCAGCTTGCTGAATATAGGCGGCGACTTGGGCATCAGAAGTAGAATTTGTCATCTGGTATCTCTCTTTTTTTGTCTGAGTCGTTATTCTCTGTAGATCATGCCTAGTGGCATTACCGTTGTTACTTTGATGGGTAGCATAATCCCTACAGCAAGTCGCAATGAAGCGCGGCTGTATGCTCCGGCTAAAGTGTAAGCGAGCACCGTCGCGAGTACCCAGCGGGAGCGCGGAGAGTGTACCTGCTTACTCACAGAATCACACACCCACGTGCTTCGCCGCTAAGCTACACAGTGGGGACAACCTGGGAAGCGCGGCGAATCATGGGATCACACACTGAATGTTTTCCCACTGAGGTTTCCGAGATACCCGGCCATGGAGCTTGGGCGTTAACAATGGTACCAGTCCACTTATACGTCACCCCGGTCCACCTTCAGAACAGCACCTATATTAGGTGAAACGTATTAGATCAAAAGTGTGGCCGTGGGATGATTGGACGAACTTGGTCTTGGACTACGTCGTAATTACAACCCCACTCGTCGACTAATTTATTGTTTATGCCACCAGAGAGCGGCATTGTGTCGCATCAGCAAATTTGAGCTCTGTACCGTGCCCGACACCTTATCGTATTCGATGCGATTGATCGCCTTAGTAATCTCCATCACAACACTGCAGAGCTGTGGCGGCGGAGGCGGATCTTCAACCTCACCGGGTGTACCCTCACCGCCAGTCATTGATACCTCTGCCCCCGTCATCACCCTCAATGGAAGTGCCAAGATTGAAATCACCGAGGGTGAGGTTTTTTCAGACCCCGGTGCCGCTGCTACCGACGATGTGGATGGCACTGTCGCGGTGACTGTTCAAGGCAACGTGGACTCCACCCCAGGAACCTACGTGCTTACTTACACAGCATCAGATTTGGCAGGGAACGAGAGTCAAGTGACCCGTGAGGTCACTGTGGTGGCCAGAGACACAACACCCCCGATTATCGCGCTGGTAGGTGAGGAGACGGTCGAGATCGCGGAGGGAACCGTATTCAACGACCCGGGCGCATCAGCGACGGACGACGTCGACGGTGCTTTGGAGGTAACTGTTACCGGTGGCGTAGGAACCAGTCCCGGAAGCTATACGCTCACCTACAGTGCTACTGATGCGAGCGGCAATAACAGTCAAATTAACCGCACCATCAACGTCGTTGCTAACGACTTCGATCTCTTTACCGCAACGGCGAGTCAAATTGTTGGAGAGATGACACTTGAACAAAAGGTTGGGCAGATGATCCAACCAGAGATTGCCCACATATCGTTACAGGAGATAACGCAGTTCGGCATAGGTAGCGTGCTCAACGGGGGTGGAAGTCACCCCAACGGCAACCGAGCAGCATCCGCAAGTGAGTGGCTGGCCTTTGCTCGTGCCCTCCGATCAGCCTCAATGGAAACCTCTGCAAACAGTCTGGGCGTTCCTATTATCTGGGGGACAGACGCAGTCCACGGACACAACAATCTAAGGGGCGCCACCATTTTCCCGCACAACATTGGGCTTGGGGCCATTAATGACCCAGAGCTAATCAAAGAAATCGCGGTCGCGACCGCGCGCGAGGTGGGCGCAACGGGTATTGACTGGACATTCTCGCCCACAGTAGCTCAGGCAAGAGACTATCGCTGGGGCCGCACCTATGAGAGCTATTCAGACGACCCAGCGATCGTGGAAGCCTACGGCAGAGCGATGGTGGAAGGCATAGAACAAGAAGGTATCGCCGCAACAGCCAAACATTTCATTGGTGACGGCGGCACCACAGCAGGAAGAGATCAAGGTAACACTGCCCTTCCCACTAATGAACTGCTCGAGCAGCACGGCTCAGGTTATACCGGAGCCTTAGAAGCGGGCGTAGACACCGTTATGGCGACCTTTAACAGCGTTAATGGCCAGAAGGTCCACGGCTCTAAAGCGCTGTTGACAGACGTATTGCGAACGCAACTTGGCTTTGAGGGAATGGTCATTTCCGACTGGAACGGTATTGGCCAGGTGTCCGGTTGCTCAGATACCCGCTGTGCCCAAGCGATCAATGCCGGTATCGATATGGTTATGGTGCCCACTCAATGGCGAGCCTTTCGGGACAACCTTCTCGCCCAGGTTCGAGGTGGTCAAGTCAATGAATCACGCATCAACGAGGCTGTTACGCGTATTATTGAGTTAAAACAAACGTTGGGGCTGATCAATCAAAACTTTGATCCAGAGCGTCAGCCTGCCTCAGTCGTTGGAAGTGCCTCACATAGAGCGTTAGCTCGCGAGGCAGTTCGCCGCTCACAGGTCTTGCTGAAGAATAACGACGCGACGCTGCCGCTCAACCCGAACCAAAGAATACTCCTAGTAGGTCAGGCTGCTGACAGTATCCCGTTGCAGGCAGGCGGATGGTCAGTGACCTGGCAGGGCACAGGAACGACAAACTCAGATTTCCCCGGTGGAACGACAATTCGAGACGCCTTCACCCGAGCGGTAGAATCGGCCGGCGGGGTGCTCGAGTACTCCTCGAATGGGAGTTATTCAGACCTACCAGACGCCGTTATCGTTGTGCTCTCCGAGCAACCCTATGCGGAAGGTAATGGGGATTTACAAAATCTAGATTGGACTGCAAATAGTCCATTACAGCAAGTGCAAGCGCTCCGTGCCGCTGGTGTACCCGTTGCCACCCTCCTTATGAGTGGTCGTCCAATGTTTATCAATCCGGAACTGAACCTATCCGATGCCTTCGTCGCAAGCTGGCTACCGGGAACCGAAGCGAGCGGCATTGCTGATGTCGTGTTCAGTGACGCGACCGGCGAAGTTGTTCATGACATGACAGGGCGTCTCAGTTTTAGTTGGCCAGGTGCAGCTATCAACTCAACCAATACTGAGCTACCGGTCGCGGCAACCCTATTCGAGCGAGGCTATGGACTGAGCTACAGTGACGCTACTGATCTCCCCATGCTCACGGAAGATCCAAATAATACCGAGTCAGGCATTGTAGAAGGCCAAGACGCAGGGGGCGACACCGGTGGGAGTTCGGGAGATGGTTCAGGGGGCGGAGATCCAAATGCAGCGCCCTTCATTGTGTTTGAAAACGGCACCTTCAGTAGCGCATTCGACCTTGGAACACGCGCTTTTGATTCGGCCATAAATTTTGAGCTATGCATCAATGATAACGGTGCGGCTTGCCCCAGCATTAGCTGGTCTTATCTGAGCGATGAATTGCGGGGTCCTGTATTGGAAGTGGTGCATGAGCCTGCGGCTGCATTTGCTGCGCTTTTTACCGAATCCACTACCGGTATTGATCTCAGTGCTTATCAGAACGGATCACTGGAAATTCAACTGCGGCATATCGAGGGCCCCAATGACTACCGCGTGAAACTCGATTGCTTTTACGAAACTGGTTGTTATTCGGCAGATGTGGACCTTTCGGTGGAGCCCGGCAATGAATGGCAAACGATAACCGTACCGGTCAGTGCTTTCACGTCTACTGGGTTAGATCTCACAAGGGTAAATACAGGGATCGTCATTTGGGCGCGCGACCACAACGGGACCCGCTTTCGCATAGACAGCATTAGGTTTACTGCAAATTAGCGCTTGGGCAAGCTGTCGTTTACGCCTCATCAGCTTGCGCGGAAGCAAGCCAACCATAAGGGAGAAAGCCGGGACAGGGTCCCAGTCATAACCGATCCTATGCGAAGCCCGAGGCGCGAGAGCGGTCGAACACTGATGAGCAGCGCTCAACCCAATGCACTCAGGGCCCGGAAAGACCACCCATTAGGACGTATTTGATCTCGAGGTAATCCTCAATGCCGTACTTTGAGCCTTCTCGACCCGAGCCAGACTCTTTCACACCACCAAAGGGCGCCATTTCGTTTGAGATAATACCTTCGTTGATCCCCACCATCCCATAATCAAGCGCTTCGCTGACACGCCACACGCGACCCATATCGCGGGTGTAGAAGTAGCTCGCAAGACCAAATTCCGTGTCGTTGGCCAAAGCGATCGCCTCAGCCTCGGTTGAAAAGGTGATGATGGGCGCGACAGGGCCGAAAATCTCGTTGCGAAATACCGCCATGTCAGAGGTGACACCCGTGAGTACCGTTGGACTGTAAAAGTTTCCGCCCAAGTCACTCGGTCCGCCACCACACGCGACCTCAGCACCAGCTTCAATCGTCTGCCTAACCAATGCGTCAACATCACGAACCGCGCGCGCGTTTACAAGCGGCCCCAGATCCACACCCGCGTCTAGACCGTTACCTAGGGTCAACTGAGAGGCGGCGGCTACGAGCTTTTGCGTAAAGGCTTCGGCGACCGATTCCTGTACGAGTAAACGATTGGAGCAGACACAGGTCTGACCACTGTTGCGGTACTTGGAAATAATGGCACCCTGTACGGCCGCATCCAAATCTGCATCTTCGAACACGATAAAGGGCGCATTACCGCCGAGCTCCATCGATGTCTTCTTGAGCGTGGGAACGCACTGGGTCTCTAAAAACTTGCCTATCTCGGTAGAGCCGGTAAACGACAGTTTCCTGACAATGGGATTGCTCGTTAGCTCATTGCCAATATCTGACGAACTGCCGACCACAACGTTTAACACACCAGCAGGAATACCCGCACGCTTAGAGAGTTCCGCAAGGGCAAGCGCGGAAAGAGGGGTTTCACTAGCGGGTTTGATCACGATAGAACAGCCCGCAGCCAAAGCAGGCGCTGCTTTGCGAGTAATCATCGCATTAGGAAAATTCCACGGGGTGATTGCCGCGCAAACCCCAACGGGCTGCTTTAAGCAAATGATGCGCTTATCCGGCGAGGGGCTGGGGATAATATCGCCATCGATGCGTTTCGCCTGCTCAGCAAACCATTCGATATACGACGCCCCGTAAGCCACTTCACCTCGGCTCTCGGCGATCACCTTACCCTGCTCCAGGGTCATGATGCGGGCGAGATCTTCCTGATTCGCCATGATTAGATTGAACCATTCACGCAAAATATTCGCACGTGCTTTGGCTGGTAGCTCGCGCCATTTCTGCATAGCGTCCGACGCCGCTTGAATCGCTGCCGCCGTCTCAGCTGCGCCGACTTTAGCAACACTTGCGATAACCTCACCTGTCGCCGGATTGGTAACATCCAGCGTTGCGCCATCACTTGCACCAACCCAATCGCCGTTAATGAAAGACTGTGTCTGCAACAGTCCTGGATCTGAAAGTTGTTCTTTCACGTGAATACCCCCCGGGATACAGCGACCTTTCGGTCAGTGCGTTTCGTCAGCCTGTAAGTTTTGCAAGTGTCGCATCATCGAGGCCCAATGCCCCCAACACTTCAGCGGTATTTGCACCGGGTACCGGTACAACACCCGCAGAACCAGGTGTTCCGCTCAACTTAGGTGCGGGGCTTGGCTGGGCAATCCCGTCGCGTGTAAAGAATGTCTCGCGTGCAACGTTATGCGGATGTTCCAATGCCTCTGAAAAGTTCAGCACTGGGGCAAAGCAAACGTCCGTTCCTTCGAACTGATCGCACCACTCCTGTCGTGTCTTCGCGGCAAATATTTCCCGGAATTTCTCCTTTCCAGCCTGCCACTGCTCCTTGTCCCACTGATTTGCAAAAATGGGGTCATCCGTCAATTCCAAGCCCTGAATCAGCAGCGCATAAAATTGAGGTTCAAGCGCACAGACTGTGACGTACTCACCGTCAGAGCATTGGTAAGTATCGTGCCATGGGGAGCCGAAGTCCGCCCACCCGGAGCCAGGCTCATCAGTCATCTGTCCGGAATTGTGCATACCCCACAAAAGGGTCGAGATATAGGCTGCACCGTCGGTAATAGCGGCGTCTACAACCTGCCCTTCACCTGTTGTTTTAGCGTGGATAATCGCGCTCAAAATGCCGAAGACCAGCATCATGGTGCCACCGCCCAAGTCGCCGATCAGCGTCAATGGCGCAGTAGGACGATGCTCATGACTTCCGCCGGCCCAAAGGGCTCCGGTCAGAGCGATGTAATTGGGATCATGACCCGCCGCGTGCGACAGTGGACCTGTTTGTCCCCAGCCCGTCATTCGACCGTAAACCAGCTTGGGATTACGCTCGCAGCACAGCTCAGGGCCTAGCCCCAAACGCTCCATGACGCCGGGGCGAAAACCCTCGATGAGGACATCTGCGCCATCGATGATCTTCAGGAGCGCATCTACCGCATCAGAATCTTTCAGATTGAGGGCAACTGACTTCTTACCACGATTAAAAATAGTGTACTTGGCAAAGGCGGCGGCAGCCTCAGGATCCGGAACGGGGCGATCAATCACGGTGACTTCGGCACCCATATCAGCGAGCATCATCCCCGCACAGGGTCCTGGACCAATGCCTGCGATCTCTACAACTTTGATTCCGTTAAGTGCCCCTGCTGTCATGGTATTCCCCCTTGTTAGATGGCTGAGATGCTCGCACCAACAATAGTACGATGCAACGAGATACTTCGCAGCCCAGCTACGCCACCGTCAAACCTTGCCGGTGGACTTCTTCAAGGGTTGCATCCAGGCCCAACACCAGGCAGTGATGCATCTCGTCAATTTGCTCAAAAGTGATAATAAGCGGCGGACAAAGTGCGAATGCGGTACCTGCGACAGCCCGACCAATCAATCCCGCATCAGCGCATGCAGACTGGAAAAATGTAGCAATACTCGCTGGGAACGGTGCCGCCGATGACTTATCTGCCACGAGCTCAATAGCAGCTATCAGCCCCTCTCCTCTGACCTCACCCACCAATGGGTGTGTCTCCAAAGCGCGAAGTTTAGTCTGGAAATACCGCCCAACCTCCGCCGCTTTCTCAAAAATAGCGTCTCGCTGGTATATTTCTAGCGTCTTGAGTGCGACAGCACAGCCCAGGGGATGACCCGAGTATGTGTATCCGTGCCCGAATACTCCCACTTCTTTAGAGGGCGTCACCAAGGCGTCGTAGATATCTCCGCTGACCACCGAGGCACTAATGGGAACATAGGCGGAAGACAACTGCTTGGCCAAGGTCATCATCTTTGGGTTATGAATATCCATCGTAGTACAGCCGAAATCGCTGCCTGTGCGCCCGAAACCACAAATAACCTCGTCTGCCCAAAGCATCACACCGTAACGCTCCAAAACGGCCTGTACGCTCTCGTAGTAACCGTCGGGAGGAACAATAACACCGCTGGCGCCGGTGATAGGCTCGACAAGAAAGGCGGCAATGGTATCCGGCCCCTCGTCTAGAATAAGCCGCTCGAGATTACCGACAATGCGTTCTACAAACGCGGATTCACTCTCTCCAACCAAACGACCTTTGTAATAATGCGGATGGTCTGTTCGCAATATCCCCAAGGCATCCATAGGAGGATCGAAGTGCGTCAGGTTAGCGGGCAGACTAGTGAGTCCTCCGCTGGCAACGGTCACCCCGTGATAAGCGCGTTCACGAGTGATCACCTTAGTCCGTCTAGGATTTCCTGTGGCGTTTGCGTGATAACGAATAATTTTTAACAGCGTATCGTTTGCATCACTGCCCGAGTTGCCAAAAAAAATCTTAGCGTCTTCTACAGGGACCATTCCACTGAGCTTATCCGCAAGTTCCATGATGCTCGGATGGGTTTTCCCTCCAAACGCATGGTAATACGCCAGCTTACCCATTTGTTCTGCTGCCGCATCAATGAGTTCTTTATTTCCATACCCCAACGCCGTGCACCATAAACCTGCTAAACCCTCTAAATAGCGACGACCTTGAGAGTCATAGACGTATACCCCTTCTCCACGCTCGATCGTAATTTGTTCAACAGCGGCGAGATTAGTTGTCGGGTAAATTACGTTATGCATGTTTTTCTCCTCAGGAGTGATACGCCCTGCCCAAAACTGACCTCATGGCTTCCTGATTGGCCTCAGAGAGAGTTGGGTGCGCATGAACCGTATTAATAACATCTTCTGGTAGCAGTTCAGAGACCGCGGTCAGTAATAACTCATGGATCATTTCCGTTGCGTTATGACCAACAATGTGTGCGCCTAAGATCTCTTGTGTGTCGGTATCAGAAAGGATTTTTACAAAGCCCTCAGGCGCGGAAACCGCAATCGATTTACCCGCTCCCGACAGGGGAAATACTGCAACTGATGCATTCTCGGGCAAAGGTTCGTCAGCGGATTCGCGAAGACCAAACCCCGCGACCTGTGGTTCAGTGTAAATCGCAGAAGGCAACATTAATGGATAAGGCCCAGGCGCAATTCCAGAAATTGCGCCTATCGCCCTTTCAGCCTCAAGTGACGCGACGTGAGCCAACATAGGCGTTTTCGTGACATCACCAATCGCATAAATATTTGGGTTGGAGGTCTGGCCGACTTCATTGACCTCAATGAAGCCTTTTTCCGTTACATCAACATCAATGACGCTGAGGTTGAGTGCGTCTGTATTGGGAACCCTCCCCACCGCAACAAGTATCTTTTCTGCCGTCAGCGAACTTGTTCCCCCGTCATTCTCTACAACAGTGGACAGCCCCTCATTCGAGCTTGCATAGCTAAGCGCCTTTGAGCCCGTCAGGACTTTTACACCCGAGCGAGTCAGTTGTGTCTGGATAGACGAGGATACATCGATGTCCTCGGTTGGCAGCAAGCGATTAGCTGCTTCGATAAGTGTTACCTCAACGCCAAAAATCGCGAAGATCTGAGCCATTTCGCAGCCAATGGCGCCACCACCTAATACCAGTAACGACTTTGGTAGCTTTTTTAGACCCAGCGCTCCGGTCGATGAAAGTATGGCCGATTCGTCAAACTCAAAGCCTCTAAGCTCGGCAGGCCTCGCGCCCGTAGCGACAATAATATGCTCGCCTTTCACCTCTTCACCATCGACCAAGATCGTCTCGTCGTCTAGAAATGACGCGGTGCCAGAAATCACATCTACACACTGTTTTTTCATCAACGCCGCAATACCCCCTGTCAGCGTCGCTACAACTTGACGAGACGATGCGTAAACCTTTGAGAAATCTAATGTGCTCCGATCAATCGTCACGCCGAGAGCTTCCATCGAAGTTAGTGCCTGGTACTCGGATGCTTTGTGTATATAGTGCTTAGAAGGGATACACCCCCAATTGAGACAGACCCCACCAAGCGCCTCCCTCTCGACTAAGGCTACTGTTAGTCCCAGCTGTCGGGCGCGTAGCGCGGCGATGTAACCGCCAGGCCCAGCCCCAATGATAATAACGTCGTACATATCGAGCCCACTCATGCCAGCATCAAATGAGGATGTCTCAACGCGTCGTCGAGTGCCGACATGAAGCGCGCTGCGGGCTCACCATCGAGGGCGCGATGATCAAAGGTAAAGCTCAGTGGCATCATTGTGCGAATCGAGACTTCACCCTCGTGCACACAGGGCCGTTCAATGGGTGTTGATGGGCCGAGTAATGCGACGTTAGGCTGATTGAGAATTGGCGTGCTCATTAGCCCTGCAGGCCCGATACCGGCCGTGCTACTTAAGGTGAACGTTGAGCCAGTTACATCTTCAGGGGTCGCGGTTCCCTCTCTCACTCGAGCGATCAGCTTTCGCATTGCGATGTCGAGTTCTACAAGACCTAGGCTCTGAATATTCCTTAAAACACCCACAATGAGAGAGGTTTCGTATGGCGTGTCTCCCTGCTTTGAAATCGCGATACCCAGATTAATATCTGCCCGTACCACTATGTCATTTTCTTCTATAACCGCATTCGCCAAAGGAACCTGCCTAACCGCATAAACCAGGGCCTTGGCTAGGAACGCATTTACTGAGACGCGAGTTCCGAGTGCCTCAGATCGATCAACAAAATCAGCGCGAACACGCAGTAGCTCCGTGATATCTGACTCCCAGTTAGAAGTCAGTTGAGCGCTATTAAGAAGTGATTCCTGCGTTCTCTGAGCGATCGCGCCTCTAACGCCTGAGAGGGGAATGCGAGCAAGCTCCGACACACCGGGGACTAATTTTGTATCGTCTACCGCCTTCTCTAATGTGGCAACCGCCATCAAGACATCTCGCTTGACGATTCGGCCACCGGGTCCCGAGCCGCGAATTTGGACAAGATTAAGCCCGTATTGAGCTGCCAACTTCTTAGCCAGAGGCGAGACTTTGATGCGCGTGTGCTTTGGAGCGTCCTGAGTTGAGCCCGCGGATTCTGACTTAGTAGGACGCTCGGCTGCCAGTTGCGCTTGCTGAAACTCATCTTTTTGCGACGTTGGCGCCTGATCCGTTGGGCAAAACCAACCTATGAGCGCGTCGCAATCAAACGTTTCACCTTCCTGTGCGGAAGCAAAAAAATAGCCGTCATGCGGCGACTCGACATCGTACGCAACCTTTTCAGTCTCTATGGTCGCCAAAGGATCGCCAGCCTTTACAAATGTGCCATCGGCTACGAGCCACTGGGATATCGTGCCTTCGTTCATTGCCATCGCGAGCTTTGGCATAGTGTAATCGGTAACGCGATCAACTTTCATGCGCAAACCTCCCGAATAGCGGCCTCTATTCTTTCGGGATTGGGTGCAACATACTCTTCCATGTAACCGCCAGGCACTGGCATGTTTGGCATGGTTACTCTTAGAACGGGGGCATCAAGTAAGTCAAACCCTTGCTCCATTACCCTTGCAGAGACAGTAGCCGCAAAGCCACCGGACTCCCAGTCTTCGTCGACCACCACCAAGCGATTCGTTTTCTCGAGAGAGATCAGCAGAGTTTCCATATCAAAGGGAACAAAGCTCCGTGGATCGATCACCTCGACCGATATCTCACCTGCTAACCTCTCAGCAACCTCAAGTGCATGCTTGAGCTGCAGCGAATTCGCGAGCACCGTTACGTCGGACCCCGCGCGCTTAACATCAGCTACGCCCAAGGGCACCACGTAGTCTTCGCCCACATCTGGAACCTCGCCTTTTTGCATCATGATTCCCATATGCCAGGGAATAACTACGGGGTTGTTATCTCTGATAGCAGCTTTAAACATGCCTTTGGCGTCATACGGTGTTGACGGCATAGCCACCTTGATGCCTGGGTGATGCGCAAATGTTCCATGAATGCTCATTGCATGGTCGTTTGCCAACCGCTGTCCTGTACCAACCCCCGCAGTAATCACCAGTGGGAGTGCATGCTGAGAACCGTGCAAAAAATGGTATTGCCCTGTCGTTACGGAAGCCTCGGAAAAGGTCACGTAAGAAAAGCCGCCAAACATGAAGTCACAAATGGGTCGCATACCCTCTTGTGCAGCACCGAATGCTACGCCGTACATCCCCGACTCGGAAATAGGGGTATCGACCACTCTGTCCGGGCCAAACTCATCTACGAGCCCTTGTGTGTGGGGAAAAATAGCGCCGCGTACGTCCTGCCCAACGACAAAGACAGACTCATCGGCTCGCATCTCTTCCTCGATCGCTTCTCGAATTGCTTCGGTAAAGGTAATGATTCTCATCGTTTTCACTCTCCCTCAAGGCGCAAAGACAGCGGACAGCAATTCGGCGACAGGTGGTCGGGCAATGGTGCTGTCATCGGCAAATTGCTCCACTCGAGCGACCTCGGATAAAGCATCCTCACGGACTGCATCCAACCATGATTGTGTAACCCAGCCCTCGGCAATGGCACGAGCGGTAGCTATGCCAACAGGTTCGCGTTCCCGCATTGCCGTGTGCTCTTCCTCACTTCTTTGCTCCCAACCAGAAAGGTCTGGTGTGCCGATATCATGCTCGTTAAAGCGCAAAGTTTTCGCCTCAACAAACGTTGGGCCGTCGCCTTTGCGCGCACGATCAATAGCGCGTAAGCACGCCTCTGCAATCTCAAAAACATCTTGCCCATCAACAATCTCGGAGGGCATACCGAATCCCTCTGCCAGCGAGCAAATGTCTGGCTTTGGGTGCATTTCCATCGCTGTAGAGAAAATACTCATACCGTTATTTTCACAAAAGAAAATGATAGGGAGCTTCCAATTCTGGGCCATTAATAACGCTTCGTGTGCTCGTCCTTGCCCATAAGAACCATCGCCTGAGCAGTTCATGACAACCTGCCCTTTGTTCCGCTTCTTTGCTGCAAAGCCCCAGCCCACGGAAGGTGCGAAGTTATATCCAATGAACCCAGACATCATATAGACCTTGTCGTCCGGAAAACTAAAATGAAAAGCTGACCTACCCTTGCAGCACCCGGTGTCTTTTCCCGTGTGCTCAGCCAAATATGTGCTTATGTCGATCCCCTTAGAGAGCATGTGAGTGATGCCATGGCCTCGATGATGGGGAGATAGGTTATCGTCTTTATTGAGAAACGAACTGGCAGCTACGCCAGGGGCAATTGCCCCTTCCGCGGGGTGATAAAACCCAATAAGTTTTCCTTGCATCATTCGGCGATACATCATTTTGTTAAACTCATCTGCACGGATCAGATTCGTAAGCAACGTATTCCTCTGCGCATCGTTCAACATAAGCAGCCCTCGTATTTACTTCGCGTCATGCTCAGCCGTGAAGAATTTGACAACAATGGAATGAGAGGCCTAGTCTTTGTCATTTCCGGACATCACTCGAAAGGCTTAGCCTAGTGAAAGAGCTCAACAGTTACGTCAAACACACGCTCGATGTCGCGCATGAGGCTGGAGAAGATATTACGGCCTACCTGTCACTGCTGGACGTAAGTTACCCAAGTCTGAGCGATAAAGAGGACTGCGTAGAGCAAGCAAGTTACAACCAGCTTCTTGATTTGCTGATTGCACGCCGACCGAATGAGGGGTTGGGGCTGCTAGATGGCTTGGGCGTTTCCATACTCGAGCACGGATTACTGGGTTACGCCATGTTCGCAAGCGAGAGCTTAGAAAGGGCGATCGAGCGGCATACCAAGTATCAAGATGTTATTGGGGCAGCCTTACATACAAGGTTAGTAGTGGACCAAAATCGCGCCTTATTGCGCGTCACCAATATCGCGCGCCCTGAACTTATCAATACACCCGCGAAACTTCGATATGAAACTGAGCGACTGCTTGCGCAATGGGCTGAAATCGGACCTGCGTTTGGGCAGGCAAAACACTGGTACCAACACATAAATATCGCCTACGAGAAACCACAAGAGTGCCTTGAGCGATACCACGAGATATTGGGCGACAACATTCGGTTTGGACGCAGACATACTGAAATTGTCTAGCAAAAACCTACTGAGCGAGCCCTTCCAGCACGCCAACGAGCAAGCAGCCATGTTGTGCGAACAACAATGTGCTGCGCTGCTTAGACAAATGAACAACGCTGAGGGAGTGGTCGCTAGGGTTCGGCGCTTACTCGCCGCATCACCCGGAACCGCGCTAACGATCATTCAAGTAGCTGAAGCCTTAGGACTGAGCGAGCGCACATTGAGACGCAAATTAGCGAACGAGGGCACGAACTATAAATCGGTCATCTTAGACTTCCGGATGGAACTCGCCGCGAGCTATCTGAAAGGCAATGAGATGTCCATTCAAGAGATTGCTTTCACAGTGGGCTACTCGGACCCGTCTAATTTTCATCGGGCCTTTTGTCACCGATTTAACGCAACTCCAGCAGTGTTCAGAGAAAACAATCGAGCGGTCTAATAGCTAATGGCATGATCGTGTTACGCTCTCACTAGCCGAAGTGCGTCAGACCAAAGATAACAATAAGGACTCTCACATGCGCAGCATCATTATCACTACACTTCTTGCACTAACACCCTTAATAACGACAGCAGACGAATGTGTTTCCGGTCAATGGGGACCCAACGACCAAATTGGTGCTGCAAACCGTGTCAGCCCTGAACGAACGGCCGCGGCAGCCCAACTCGTCAAGAAAGGTATTAGTCATCCGCTTGGGATCGTAATCGAACCGGGAATGCCAGCGTACCCACCGCGCTACACACAACTTCAGGTTGTCCAACCTAATCAGCAGTTCAATGCTGACTTGGGCGTAGGATGGGAGGCAAGTTCAAATGACGACGTGTTGCAAATGTGGCTTGGAACAGGGCCCCAGTTGGACGGGTTGGGACATATGGGGGAAGCCGGTGAGTTTTATAACTGCAACCAAGGGAAGGACTTCGCTCAAATCACCGGTCTGACTGCCCTGGATATCAGCGGCATCCCGCCCATTGTGGGCCGCGGTGTGATGATTGATATCGCGAAGCACATGGCCGTCGACCACCTTGATGCCGGTCAACCCATCACCTCAGAGGACATAAAAGGTGCTATGGCGGCTCAGGGAGTCGAAGTGCGCGAGGGGGACATAGTTCTACTACACACAGGTTACACCGACGCTAAGCTCAAGTCTGAACCCAGCCTTTGGGCGGGAAGTATTCCAGGCATAACTAACGAAGCCGCTATTTTTCTTGCCGCGTTAAAGCCAACCGCTGTAGGTGCAGATACATGGGGGCTGGGTGCCGTTCCACCACGCCCCGGCGATAAAATTTTCTATGATCATGTTGTCTTGCTAAAGCAAAACGGTATCTACATCTTGGAAACGATGAATACGGGGCGCCTCGCAGAGGAGTCTGTTCATGAATTCATGTTTGTACTCGGGCAGGCAAGACTCAAAGGGGCTGTTCAAATGATCATTAATCCCGTGGCCATGTGGTGATAACGAGCACTGAAACCACCTGCTTGTCTAAGTCAAAAAACCGGGAGACTCAGGAGCAAAAACAACCATAAGCTCAGCAGCAATTCTGGGAGCGCGTGCGGTGAAATTTTCGTACATCCACGCGTTAGTAGTGTCGATTCTAAAGACAAGGCACTACCCGAGAGGTTTTAAGTGGAATAGCGCTTCGGCCACAAAAGGCTCGAAAAACCGATCTCACTCATATGCCCTCTCGGTTGTCCTACGCCAGTGTGATACCCAATCGGCCATCGACTAACTCACTGTCCGGCGATAGCGTCAAAAATCGGTAAGCCAATCCCTGCTGTCATACCGCCATCAACTCGTATTTCCTGACCTGTGATGAACGTTGAGGCATCGCTCGCGAGAAAGTTATACAGCCCGATCACTTCGTCTTGACGGCCCATACGACCCATGGCGTTTAATTGGCTCAAGAATACGGCCGTATCGTTTCCATCGTCTGGCACCATCATTCCGGTGTCAGCGATTAGCGCCGGGCAAACGCAGTTGACTCTGATACCTCGTGGCGCATTTTCTATCGCGCTCGCTCGCGCGAGATAAGCTCCCGCGGCCTTCGAGGCAGCATAAACGCCTGCACCCGCATGGGTTACCCCAGAACCAGCCACTGACCCTGTGTAGATAACAGAAGCACCATCACTTAGATGGGCGGGAGCATACTTCAGCACATAAAAGGCCCCCCTAAAATTCACGTCGGAAACGTGTTTCATCGCATCACTGTCATAGCTCTCTATAGAACCTTCATCATCAGCAATGCCAGCATTGATAACTAGAATGTCGAGACCACCCAAAGCACAAGATGCATCTTCAAGAACTTTTATCACGCTAGATTCATTGCTCACATCACAGCTTAGGTAAGTGGCGTTCTCAAAGTCATTTCTCGGCGCATTAGCGCCACGCCCCGTAAAGACAACATTAGCGCCGGCCGAGTAAAAATTGCTAGCTACAGCACGTCCAATTCCGGACGTACCACCTAAAATCAAGGCTTTTTTTCCTGAGAGACTAAACATAATTTTCTCGCTAGTCGGATCGACTTAAATCAATCCATCATTAGATATATTTTTCCACACTGCTTAGAGGCTTGAATTTTGAAGGCTTCATTTGCCTGCGACATGGGAAACTCATGAGTCACCATGACATCAATCATTTCTTGAACACGTTTGTCGAGCAGAGACCTAACCAACCCCGACCGGTCGATCATACGCACATCATGTTGACCAAAAATGGTCCTCGCAGGATCACAAATATGATGCAGAGGACTGAGATCCAAACGCGCTCCCGGCGTGTGACCGCTGAAATTCATCTGTCCGTACTTGCGTAAACACGCCATCAAACGCTCTTGATAGTAGGTGACTCCAGAGCCATCAACTGCATAGTCGGCCCCCTCACCTCTATAGGTAAGTGCCATTACTTGCTCACGCCAATCAGGGTCATCCGGGTCAACGAAATGTTTTACGCCCATCTTTTGGAGCAAAGCTATACGGTATGGGTTACGGGCAAGCGCGATGACGTTAGCATTGCGATAAAGTGCAGCTATTACATGCCCCATCGCAATGAAACCCACACCACCTATGACAACCGTGTCTCCTGCTTTGACGCCCATAACTTCCTGGCTCGAGTAGCCGACACCGTATGAGCAGTTACTAGCGGCAGCGTGTCGAAATTCCACCTCATCTGGAATCCGATACACGTTTGCTTCTGGTGCAATTCGATACCTCTCCATGGCGAAACCACCAGATGCGCTTCCATTCTTTAATTGGATTCCGCGCATAGCTGCCTTATCAGCGCCGTGAATGTCTGGGTCGTTTGAGTCGCAATAGGTTGGCGATAGGCCCTGGTTGCAGGAATGGCACGCACCGCAGTAATCGCCTTGGAAGACAATAACCCTATCTCCGACCTTGAAGTTAGACCCCGGAAGAACATCAACGACAGTTCCTACACCCTCGTGACCGAGGTGCTCTGGATCGTCATGGAACTCGAAGTCATGCTCTGTCCAGATGCGGGAGCCTTCGAGGCAAATAGGCGCTATCGCAGTTCTAACAATGCAGTAGCCGCTTACAACCCTGGGGTACGGACGTTCCACCAGTGCGGTAGTACCGGGCTCAGGAATTGTTAATGCCAAATTGGTATCCATCATACATCCACTTGACTGCCTCCGAAGTAGTTTACGAAGCACGCGCGTACCACTTAATGATATTTGTGAACTAGTAGGTTACATTTAATCACTTAGGCCATGCGGCCGAAAATGACAACCAAGATGACCGCATGCGATGTATTTCTCGTCGCGTCGATCACATAAATTCTGTTATCAATGTAACTGACACCGGTGAAGAACTATGACGACTGCGAGAGACTTGGAATACCGCCTACACCACCTTTGTATCTACGACGACAAGCCTCGGGACAATATGTTTCCCTATCTCAGGTGGCATCACGGCATTACCAATTATTTTTCAGGCGCTGTGTTCCACGTAACGGGAGAGGGTCACTCTGATTACACATTTCTGGGTTGTGGTGGCCGAGCCTACCAAGTTCAGATAGAGGCGCCGCCTTTCCAATTCGAATATGAGAGGCAGTGGTGGAAGAACCACGGACATGGATACAACCATGTCTGCTGGATAACGTCCGACGCACGCAAGTCAATGGAGCATTTACTTGCGAACGGGGCCACCGAGGTCATGCCATTCGAAGAATTTCCAACTTACGACGGCTTCGTAGTACACGATCCTGAGGGGCGCTGGGTCGAAATCATGGAGTACACGGACGATACGTTTCGCGTTCAAGAATTCACTCATGCACCCTCGGGAGAGTGTGGCTTGGAGCTAGTCGGTAACGCTGAACTTTGTCGTAATATCGATGCTATGACTGACTGGTACACGCGCATCCTGGATCTGCGAATACTCGAAACCTTTGAATCAGGGGACCATAAAACCGTTGTTCTAACCGACCGAGACTACGACCCTCTCGAGCGGAGAACACTGTTTTTTCTGCATACAGCACGTCACGAATTCGAGCAGAAACTTTTGGAGGATCACGGCCCTCAAATTTCTGCGCTCATTTACCAAGCGAAAGACATAGAGCGCGCTTGGGAAGATGCACTGTGGGCGGGAATGGAAGCACTCATGCCACTGCATGTTTGTGAACTCACCGGCCTAAAGACCGGGTACCTGCGGGAGCCGTGTGGTGGAAATACCATCATGCTGACAGAACACTACGCGCCAGCATTAGTATCAGAGGCGATCGCGGCATGATTCTCGGTTTTGGACACCCCGCGATCGTCGTTAATGATTTAGCGCGGATGATGGCGTTTTACAGAAACGCTTTTAACTTCCGTCCATTAAGTCAGGAATTTGAATCATGGGACAGCAATCCGGCCATTGATGCCGCCGTAGGCCTCAGCCAGTCCTCAGTGACAACAGTGATGCTCGCCGGGCACAACTGCTACCTCGAGCTGTTTGAGTTCCGCTCTCCGGAGTCTGATGGCGCTTCGCCGGACTCCATCAGTGCTGCAGGTATGGGGCTCAGACATCTTTGCTTCTATACCGATGACATCCCAGGGGATTACCAAAGGCTGTTGGATCTTGGGGCTCAGGTACTGGGGCGTCCCCAATGCGAAAAAGGTATACCAGCAGTTTATTTGCGCGACCCTGAGGGCAATATCATTGAACTCGCCGAATTCCCGTCGAAAGAGGAAAACCTAATTAATCTAGATGGCATTACCAAATTACAAGGATATGAAATCCATGTTTGACTTAAGCGGTAAACGCGCATTTGTCACGGGTGGCGCCTCAGGGATCGGCCGTGCAGTTGCGAGCACACTGAAAGCACAGGGTGCGGAAGTTGTGATCGCGGACGTAAACAGTGTTGAGGCGTCAGCCTTAAGCATTGGTGCGGGTGGGGTTCACTGTGACGTCAGTGATGAAAGTAGCCTAAAAGGTGCACTTCGTGACGCCTGCGATCAACTCGGCGCATCTCTGGATATAGTAGTGCTCAACGCTGGCGTGGGAGATGTCGGGGATCCCCTCCAAGATACAACCCTTGAGCTTATGGAGCGCGTTACCC
>Ga0255752_10001523_pt1 | contig 26737 bp, 22 predicted proteins | sample 011ome_25_FD_179952 | JGI IMG/M metagenome (GOLD analysis project Ga0255752, IMG submission 179952) | Coastal salt marsh microbial communities from the Groves Creek Marsh, Skidaway Island, Georgia - 011512CT metaG (version 2) | ecosystem: Environmental > Aquatic > Marine > Intertidal zone >... | reverse complement strand
AAGGAATCTCAGCGATCTGTTACCGTTCGACTTGCATGTGTTAGGCTTGCCGCCAGCGTTCAATCTGAGCCATGATCAAACTCTTCAGTTTAAGTTTTTCAAAGCATGATGCCCGACTACAAAATTCCAGACGACACACTTATAAAGCTTTATGACTCAGTTAAATAAACTACTGTTAGTACCTGATTTTACCGAAGTAAAACAAGGTCTAAAGCTAATAAATTAACGCAGTTGTTTACTCACTGAGTTTGTATTTTCCGATACAAAATCAACCAGCAAACACCCACTTCTATTACTTGATCTAATTGTTAAAGAGCTTCCCTGTCTCAAGGGAGTGCGCATTATACTTATTGCGCTCTGACTAACAAGCTTTTTTTAAAAAATTTTCAACTTTTTTTAAATGCCCGAATTCTTCGTTTTGAGCGGGCTGCAGCTGTCATGTACAGGGCCGCGCATTCTACTGTAAACACTGCCCAATACAAGGGATAAATTGAAGAATTTTTACGATATTTTTTACCCTGGCTACTTGCACTTTTACCAAGGTCTGTAAATACGGATAGAAAAGGCTTTTACTGTTATTCGCGATAAGCCAGATGGAAGAGTTTTTTGCCTCGCTTGAGCAGTAAGTACTGACCATAAAACGCATCATCCCAGGTCAGGCAGGCTGCCGGATCTGCTACTTTCTCGCCATTAACAGACACTGCACCATTACCAATGAACTCTCTCGCCATTTTATTTGACTGTGCAAGCCCCGTGGAAACCAGGGCTTCAACCAGGGTTCCTGCTTCTACAGCAGATGAAGGCATACCATCCTGCTTCAGCTGGCCGAAGTCCTCTTCGGTGAGACTACTTATATCTCCGCTAAACAAAGCGTCACTGATTCGCTGCGCTGCAGCTAGGCCATTTTCGCCATGCACTAGCCGCGTCACTTCCCGCGCCAGTATGCCCTGTGCTTCCGGCCGGCCCTGCGCATTCTTGTCTGCATCTTCTATTGCTGCTATTTCCTCTACATCCAGGAAGGTGAAATAGTTCAGGAATTTGTAGACATCGGCATCAGCCGTATTGATCCAGAACTGATAAAAGGCATAAGTAGACGTTCGTGCCGGATCCAGCCAGATAGTACCCTCTTCAGTCTTACCAAACTTTCCGCCATCAGCCTTGGTCACCAGAGGGAGAGTCAAGCCAAAAACCTGCTGCTGGTTTAGCCTGCGGGTCAGGTCGATGCCTGCCGTTATATTGCCCCATTGGTCGGAGCCGCCAATTTGCAGAGTGCAGTCATGCATCTGATTAAGCATGGCAAAGTCATAAGCCTGCAGGATCATATAGCTGAATTCAGTATAGGAGATACCTTCTCCTTCCCGCTCTATTCGCTGCTTGACGCTCTCTTTCTGGATCATTGCATTGACAGAAAAGTGTTTGCCTATGTCGCGCAGGAATGTCAACATCCCTTTATCGGCAGTCCAGTCAAGATTGTTAACCACCAGCGCAGCGTTTTCACCACAGTCAAAATCGATAAAACGGGATAACTGTACCCGTATCTTCTCAGTCCATTCAGCTGTGACCTCAAGAGAGTTTAATTTTCTCTCCCTGGCCTTGAAACTGGGGTCGCCAATCATCCCTGTTGCACCACCTGCCAGGGCAATAGGCCTGTGGCCGGCAAGCTGAAATCGCTTCAGGGCTAGCAGGGGCACCAAAGAGCCAATATGCAGACTGTCTGCAGTTGGATCAAAGCCGCAATAAACGGTACGACACTGCCCTGCCAGATGCTCCTGAAGCTCATCTTGCGCAGATGCCTGCATCAGCAGGCCACGTTGGTCCAGGCTTTCTATTAACTGCTTTTCTGTCACGGTAATGGTCTACGGTTTGTCCGGTAAATAAAGAGGCGCAACTTTACTAAATAGGAAGACAATTACAAGGGAAAATTACCCTTCTGGCCGTAACACTTGAAAACTCTGGCGTTGCTAAGTATCTAGCTACTAAAATAGGCTCTCCTAAAGGGTATACGATTCCAGTTTTTTTGTTATAATCCAGCAAATTACGACCATTACTGTACAAGATACTATAAGAATCTTATGGATCCTATTGATTCTATTAAACGCCGTTTAGACGGTCTCTTGCCCGGCAATCATCGATTTCTGCTGCTCGGACTTCTCGGCTTCCTGATCATTATTACTCATGATAATGACTATGCAGGCTATTCCCTGGAGCCACGACAAACCCCCTCTTTAACAGCAATAGTCACTGAAATCCCGCTAACTGCAACAACAATTGCGGAAACTGCCAAAACAGAAATTCAGAGTATTCAAAGAATACCGCAAATTACCGCTTTACAGGGTAATGACTCTGAGCCGATACAAGATGCGACGAATCAGGTCGAGCCAGTAGTTGCGCAAGCCCAGGGTCCAATACCTCAGACCACTCCGGACTTCATTACGCAGGTTAAGGCAGGCGACAACCTGAGCCTTATTTTCAAGCGCGCCGGGTTGAATGCCAGAGATGTTTACGAGGTCAGCAATAGCCAACCAAAATCCACCATACTCAACAACCTGTATCCCGGCTATCAACTGGAATTTACCTTTCAACAAAACCCCGAATCACGCAATAAGCTCGACACTCTCACCATTATTAAAAACAAGCTCGAAAGTGTTGAATTCAGCAAAATTGAAGAAGGCTACTATGTCGCTACTACACATGCCCGACAACCAGACATAAAGCAGGTATTCCGTGAAGCGACTATTGATGACTCTTTATTTTTAGCCGCACAACGGGGGGGCATGTCAGCTGGCGTTACGATGGAGCTGGCGGGGATATTTGGCGGGGTAATCGATTTTCTTCTGGATACGCGCAAGGGCGATACTTTTAATCTATTGTATGAAGAGAAGTTTGTGGATGACGAATATATTGGCTACGGCAGAATTCTCGCAGCACAATTTACTAACCAGGGTGATACCTATACCGCAGTGCGTTATGTAAACCAGTCAGGTGATTCTAATTTCTACAACCCTGATGGCGAAAGCATGCGCAAGGCCTTCCTGCGCAACCCGGTGGACTTCACGCGCATCAGTTCCGGTTTCAGCCTTAGCCGTAAACACCCGATTCTAAGTACTATCCGGGCTCATAAGGGCACCGACTATGCCGCGCCTCGCGGTACTCCAGTGGTAGCAGCTGGTGATGGTCGGGTAAGCTGGGCTTCTCGCAAGGGCTCCTTTGGCAAGCTGGTTGTTGTGCAGCATGGTGAAAAATTCCAGACCAAGTACGCCCACCTTAACGCCTATGCAAAAGGTATTAAAAATGGTGCGCGGGTAAAACAGGGACAGGTAATTGGTTATGTTGGATCAACCGGTGGCGCTACCGGTCCTCACCTGCATTATGAATTCTTGATGGATGGCGTTCATCGCAATTCAAGAACTATCCATGACAAACTCCCGAAAGCGGAGTCTGTGGCCAACTCTGAAATGCAGCGCTTCAAGGAGCAAACCCAGATAATTCTTGCTCAACTGGAAACTCACGTAAGTAGTACAAAAAATATTGCTCAGAATTCAGTTTACGCTGACCAGTAATGCCCTCATCCATTTACATTGGTTTGATTTCTGGCACCAGCATGGATGCTGTTGACTGCGCCCTTGTTGACTTCAGTGATGGCAAACCCACCCAGCTGGACTTTATCAATACTGAAATTCCTGATGACCTCAGACAAAAACTGTTATCCCTGTGTGAAGATCACCATGGGCAAATTCCAGTGCTTGGAGAGGCAGACGTAGAATTTGCTCGACTACTGGCATTTTCAGTTAATCAGATACTGGAGATTAATGGGTTAAAGTCTTCGCAAATCGCCGCCATTGGCAGCCATGGTCAGACCATCCGTCATCTGCCTCATCAGAACATTTCAAATTATCCTTTCACAATACAGATTGGTGATCCAAATACTATTGCCGAGCTCACCCACATAACCACTGTAGCGGACTTCAGACGCCGGGATCTTGCAGCCGGAGGTCAAGGTGCACCCATAGTGCCGGCGTTCCACAGAAAAATTTTCTCAAGTGTGGAAAATGACCGGGTAATCATAAATATTGGTGGCATGTCGAATATAACCGTGCTGAAAAAAACCGGCGAAATCTCCGGACACGATACCGGACCCGGAAATGTACTTATGGATCTATGGATTCAAGAGAACCTGGGGCACCCCTATGATAAAGATGGTGCCTGGGCCAACTCTGGCAAAATGACTGAAGAATTGATGACAGTCTTGCTGGACGAGCCCTATTTCCAACTGCCGCCGCCAAAAAGCACTGGCCGTGAATTATTTAATCAGCACTGGCTCAACAGCAAACTGACTGAATTAAATCAGGTTATAGCCCCGGAAAATGTTCAGGCAACATTATTGGCATTAACTACAGAAACGATTAAAGATGCTGTTAAAAAAGAGCTTAATAAAGGGCAAATCATTGTATGTGGCGGGGGCGCTTACAACAGCGCATTAATGAAGAAGCTTGTACAAGCCCTGCCTTCCTTTGAAGTGATGCCAAGCTCCAGACTTGGAGTTATGGAAGACAGTATGGAAGCAGTAGCCTTTGCCTGGCTAGCAAAACAAACTCTGTCCGAGCAGCCCGTGGATTTCACAGACATTACTGGCTCAGCACATCCGGTAATTGCCGGAGGGGTTTATTTCGCGGGTAACAGGGTTATGAAAAATGTTTTTTGATTGGCTGAATTAATTAAAGCCGAAAGCCGGGTATACAGCCACCACTTTAGATAAGCGACTACATTGAAAAGGACATACCACAACCGCAGGTTGTCGTTGCAAGGGGGTTTTCGACAACAAAGCGAGAACCTTCCAGGCCTTCCGTATAGTCCACTCTGGATCCTACCAGATACTGAAAACTGAGCGGATCTACCAGTAACTGAGCGCCCTTGTTATTAACCACGGTATCATCTTCATTTGTGTTTTCATCAAATGAAAATCCATACTGAAAGCCCGAACATCCACCGCCAGTTACAAACACACGTAATTTGAGTTCAGGATTGCCCTCCTCACTAATCAGTGTGCTTACCTTTTTGGCCGCATTGTCGGTAAGCGTTATAGCTACCGCTTCATGCATACCAACGACCGGGTCATTCACGTTTTCTGCAGCCGTCATAGGATAATTCCGAACATAATAAAGGAGACGTATTATCTAAAAACCAAGCAAATTAGTCAAGTATTTGGGCAGAAGAGTCTAGCTGTTTTTTATAAAGGCAGGAACTTCATCTTTACCAAGGACTTCAGACTTCTCTACTCCCAGCTGTCTCGGCTTCAGGTCAGCAGAAGCACGATGGCACAAGCTGCCATTTACTTCTGAGCCCATCACCATTTCGATCAAATGGTAGTAAACATTTCCCACAACTCGGGCTTTCGCTGCCAACTCAAGATGCTGCGTTGAATGGACATCTCCCTCGACAAGGCCATTAATGATGACGGAAGGCACCTTGATTTCACCCTGAACAAGACCGCTTTCCCTCACCCGAACTTCAGCAGAAGAATCGTCATCAGCATAGATATTGCCACGGACTTTTCCTTCAACTTCCAACACCCCGCTGAAGTGTACATCGCCGGTAATCTCTGTTGCCTTTGAAATCAGGGTGGTGATATTTTCTGTACTGAATGGTTTTTTCACCTTATCTCCATAAATCCGCAAATCCTTACATTGCCTGCAGATTGTCTCTTTATAAATTACCTGGAATTAATACTCAGCTAACTATTTCGACATTTTTTTATCATCTGAATAAGCTTGGTTAGCTAATTTTTCAAAACCTCTTTCACGTCACGCTTTACAAATTGATTCCGAACCAAGTTATTCAACAAGCCAGGCAAAACTTTTCTGGATGGTTTTCCCATCATTGCCTTCATCCACAGCAAGTATCTGAACACCTAAGGGAATAAAACCATCTGGCAATACCAGCTCACCCTGAATATTCTGAAAATAACGAAACTGCAGTTTGATATCCAGCTGATCTTCTTCTACTGCAAGACTTCTCAACGGCATGGAAATTTCCTGACGCTCCCGGGTTCCAAGAATATTAACATTTACATATCCACTCACGAGGTTATCGTTATTTCCTGCCTGCCTTAATTCGAGCCGATAACGAATGCGATTTTGCAAATCTGTTTGTAGCAAATCTAACTGGCCTATCATTAAGCCCGTTTCGTTATTTTCCGGAGACATAATCTGCTTGTAATACAGTACATCTTCTTCCAGCTGGGCTATGGTTTCCCGCAGATTAATAATAGTCCCCTGAACCTCATCCAATGCCTGGCGATCAACAGTATTGGCCTGTTCACTATTGGTTAATTCCTGCTGCAAGACATTAAGCTGCGCACTCATGGCATCTACCTGCACCATCAGTTCGTCGCGTTCCTGTCTTGCATCACCATTAATAAAAACACCTTCACGATGGCCATAAAAATAAAAACCGGCCCCGGTTACGGCAACAAGAAGTAATACCCCCAGACGCGTCATAGTCTTGCGCCACGGACGATGTGGCACAACAATCATCTTGAGTTGTTTACTGCCTTTTACTATAGGCGCTTTACTCAATGTTATAGTCCTGATGTTTTGTTTCAGCTTGAATCAGGGCAGTGCTGCTATCAGCTCCAGCCCTGAAGTTTCTGTTAGTCCAAACATTATATTCATGTTTTGTACTGCCTGTCCCGCGGCCCCTTTTACCAGATTATCTTCTGCGGCAAGGACGACCACAGTATCTCCACCCTGCGGTCGGCAAACTGCAAGTTGCAGCTTATTAGTCCCTCGCACACTACGGGTATCAGGACTCAAACCTGGTTCAAGCACATCAACAAACGGCTCTTCCCGATAAAAGTCCTCAAACAAGCTCTGCAGATCTATATCCTGGTTAATCAGAGTGGCGTAAAGACTAGCCTGTATCCCTCTGATCATGGGTGTTAGGTGAGGCATAAATGTCAGTCCTACTTTCTTGGCGCTGACACTATCCAATCCCTGCGTAATTTCAGGCAAATGCCTGTGACCATTGATGCTATAAGCTTTCATGCTTTCACTGGTTTCACATAACAAAATACCAATATCTGCTTTGCGCCCAGCTCCACTCACGCCAGATTTGCAGTCTGCAATCAATCTGTCCGTATCCACCAGGTTATTTTTAACCAGAGGCAGAAATCCCAACTGAACCGCCGTTGGATAGCAGCCGGGGTTGGCAAGAATTCTTGCCTTCCTGGTGGCCTCCCGATTCATTTCTGGCAGACCATAGACAGCTTCATCCAGTAGAGAAGGACATGCATGCTCCATACCGTACCATTGTGACCAGAGTGCCGCATCCTTTATCCTGAAATCAGCCGAAAGGTCTACCACTTTTACTCCTGACTCCAATAGGTCAGGGACCATGGTCATGGCAGTACCATTGGGCGTAGCAAAGAAAACAACATCACAGCTCTTAAGCAATGCGGGTTCTGGCGCCACAAAATTCAGGTCCAGGTAACCGCGCAGATTGGGAAACAGGGAAGCAACGGGCTTGCCTGCCTCACCTCTGGAAGTGACAGCCTGTAATGACACTTGCGGATGTTTTATCAGCAAACGCAATAATTCCTGCCCTGTGTAACCTGTTGCGCCTACTATTCCTGCCTTTATCAAGTGAATACCTCTTTATGTCAGCCCTGATAAACATCTACCAATTCTTTCAGGGTTATAAACGGGGGCGCGTATGATAAGAGCCCGCCAGCAAAAGATAAAGTCTAATCCGTTTTAGACTCTCTCCAGGTGATGTTATCATTCGGGCCTTTGTTTGAAACCACTACCACAACTATTAATTATTTATACAAATGCTCTGGTTCAAGGCTTTTCATATTATTTCGGTCATTAGCTGGTTTGCGGCACTTTTTTACCTGCCCCGCCTCTATGTTCACCACGCCATGACTGAAGATAGCGCTACCAAAGAACGCTTTAAAATCATGGAACGCAAGCTCTACCGGGGCATCATGACACCCGCGGCAGTGCTTACCATCCTTTTTGGCGCGATTGTTTATGGATATAACCCACAATATTACATGGCATCCGCCTGGATGCATGCCAAACTTTCCTGTGTATTGCTGCTTCTTATTTATCATGGCATGTGCTGGCATTACCTGAAACTATTCAGGGATGATCAAAACACCCGAACTCATACGTACTACAGATACTTCAATGAAGTTCCTACAGTGCTACTCATCGTTATAGTCATTCTAGTTGTCGTTAAACCTTTCTAATCAGGACCCCCATATGAACTCAGGCAAACATAGCCATTCTGAAACTCTCTTTGCCACCGCAAAACAGTTTATTCCCGGTGGCGTTAACTCCCCGGTGCGCGCTTTTAAAGGTGTAGGTGGTAGTCCTGTTTTTTTCAAACAGGGCGAAGGTGCCTGGCTGATTGACGAGGATGATAATCGTTATGTGGACTATATCGGATCCTGGGGCCCCCTTATTCTGGGACACCGCCATCCCTCGGTTATTTCCGCTCTTAAAAGTCAGATGGAAAAGGGCCTTACCTTTGGTGCCCCAACCGAACAGGAAGGCACACTTGCCGAATTGATCACACAATTGGTGCCCTCCATTGAATCGGTGCGACTGGTAAATTCAGGTACAGAAGCCACCATGAGTGCTATTCGTCTGGCCCGGGGTTTCACCAGGCGGGATAAGATTTTAAAGTTTGAAGGTTGCTACCATGGCCATGTGGATTCACTGCTGGTGAAAGCAGGTTCTGGTGCACTGACACTTGGAGCTCCTGATTCGCTGGGCGTGCCTGCATCAACTTCCTCTGAAACCTACGTATTGCCATACAACGATATCGATAGTGTTACTCAGCTGTTTGAAAAGCATGGCCAGGAAATTGCCTGCATCATTATTGAACCGGTGGCAGGGAATATGAATCTTGTGCCTCCTGTTCCAGGTTACCTGCAGAGTCTGCGTGACATTTGCGACCAATATGGCAGTGTGCTGATTTTTGATGAGGTAATGACCGGCTTTAGAACCGCATTGGGGGGAGCGCAACAGGTCTATGGGATTACACCGGATCTTACAACCCTGGGCAAAGTCATTGGCGGCGGTCTGCCAGTGGGAGCATTTGGTGGCAAAAAACCAATCATGGATATGCTCGCTCCCAATGGACCCGTTTATCAGGCTGGCACCCTGTCTGGCAACCCATTAGCGGTATGTGCAGGCATGGCCACACTGAAAGAACTCAGCAAACCGGACTTCTTTGAATCATTGTCAGCCAAAGCAGAATTCCTGCTCAAGGGCTTGCAGGATCGTGCCAATAACGCAGGGATAGGCTTTACTACCAATCAGGTAGGCGGGATGTTTGGATGTTTTTTTAGCAACGAAGAAAAAGTAACTCGCTTTGATCAGGTAATGGCCTGCGATATGGAAAGATTCAAAAAATATTTCCACCTGATGCTGGAAAGTGGAATCTACCTGGCTCCTTCCGCCTATGAAGCGGGCTTTATCTCCGCAGCCCATGGTGAGGAAGAAATACAATACACACTGGATGCTGCTGAAAAAGCATTTGCAGACTTATAACCAACAACGATTAAGAAAGGGAAAATAATAATGAAAAAATATCATGTCTATGGCCTGGGAAATGCACTCGTTGATAAAGAGTTCGAAGTAAAGGACGAGTTTTTTGCACATGAAAGTATTCAGAAAGGTGTGATGACACTGGTGGACGGGGAGTCACAGGAAACCCTGCTGCAAAGACTTATGGATAAGTATGGGCTTAAGAAACGTGCCGGCGGTGGTTCTGCAGCCAACACCATGTATGCTATTTCCCAGTTTGGAGGCAATACCTATTATGCCTGCAAGGTATCCAATGATGAGTTTGGGGATTTTTACCTGGAAGAGCTGGGCGACCTCAACATACATACCAATCTTGATAATCACAATCGGCAAGAAGGCGTAACCGGTAAGTGCCTGGTTATGGTCAGTCCGGATGCAGAGCGCACCATGCTTACCTTTCTCGGCATTTCGGAAACTCTGTCAAAGGAAGACATTGATGCACAAGCGGTAGCGGACGCTGAGTATCTCTACCTGGAAGGCTATCTGGTGTCTTCCGATAGCGGCAGAGAAGCCTGTGTCTATGCGAAAAAGATTGCCGAAGAAAATGGTGTTAAAACCTCAATCACTCTTTCCGATCCGGCCATGGTGCAGTTCTTCCGTGGCGGACTGGAAGAGATGATCGGCGAAGGCGTTGATCTTTTATTTGCCAACGATGTTGAAGCAAAAGAATGGACCGGCAAAGACAATATTGAAGATGCGGCAGAAGGGCTTAAGAGTATCGCTAAACAGTTTGTTATTACGCTGGGTTCTGAGGGCGCTCTTTTATTTGATGGCTCTAATTACATCAAGATTGCATCTCACTCTGTTAAAGCCATAGATTCGAACGGCGCTGGCGACATGTTTGCCGGCGCATTTCTCTATGCCATTACTGCCGGCAATGATTTTGAAACTGCAGGCAAGCTTGCCAGCCTGGCCGCTGCCACCACGGTAAGTAATTTTGGTCCGAGACTACCATCAGATCAGCATCAGGCTATCAAGGATCAGATTATCAAGTAATCGTTTTATATATTTGGCGCATTAAAAAAGCCGGTGAGCTAATGCATCACCGGCTTTTTATTTCTTACATTTTCTTCATTTTCTTTTAGTACTAAAAGACTGGCATCTAGTATTAAAACAATGTCATCAACGATGAAATTTAGCTGAAGTTAGCTTTCTCTTCGTCTGTCACATCTTTCATGCTCAGGCTTATCTTGCCGCGATCATCTATCTTAAGAACCTTAACCAGAATTTCCTGCTTTTCAGTCAGAAAATCTGTGACGTTCTCAACACGTTCCTGGGCAATCTGGGAGATATGAACCAGCCCATCTTTTCCAGGAAGGATAGTTACGAAGGCACCAAAATCAACAATTTTGGAAACAATACCTTTATAGATCCTGCCAATTTCTGCTTCCGCAGTGATTTCTTCAATCATGGCAATGGCAGCATCTCGGGATGTGGCATCTTCACCGTAAATGCGAATATTACCATCATCGTCGATATCTACCTGGGCACCAGTCTCTTCAGTAATAGAGCGAATGGTAGCGCCACCCTTACCAATGACGTCACGAATCTTGTCAGTATGTACTTTCATCATACCCATGCTTGGCGCATTTTCAGATACTTCGGATCGGGATTCCGAGATCACTTTGTTCATCTCTCCAAGGATATGCAAACGTGCACTATGTGCCTGCTCCAATGCAGTTTCCATGATCTCTTCAGTGATGCCCTGAATCTTGATGTCCATTTGCAGTGCTGTGATACCGGCAGCTGAACCAGCCACTTTAAAGTCCATATCACCCAGATGATCTTCGTCTCCAAGGATATCGGTCAGTACTGCAAAACCGTTATCTTCCTTGATAAGACCCATAGCAATACCTGCTACTGGCGCCTTCAGAGGAACACCGGCATCCATCAATGCCAGACTCGTGCCACAAACACTGGCCATGGAGCTTGAACCATTAGACTCGGTAATCTCTGATACCACACGAATGGTATATGGAAAATCTTCTTCTTTCGGTAATACTGCAGCAACCCCGCGACGAGCAAGTCGACCATGACCAATCTCACGACGCTTTGGACCACTCATGAAGCCAGTTTCACCGACACTGAATGGAGGGAAGTTGTAATGCAGCATGAACGCATCTTTCTTGGTACCAGCCAGACCTTCAAGCAACTGTGCGTCACGCATGGCACCCAGAGTGGCAACTACCAGAGCCTGTGTTTCACCTCGGGTAAACAATGCTGAACCATGAGTTTTATTCAAAACACTGGTTTCAACAGAAATCGGACGCACCGTAGACTGATCCCTGCCATCAATTCTTGGCGCACCGTCAATAATTTTTCCGCGAACAATTTTCTTCTCAAGTTTTGCGAAAATATCCTGAACTTCTCCAGCACTTACCGCAGGGTCTGATTCTTCATTGGCAAACTGTGCAACAGCCTGCTCCTGCAATTCACCCAGTTTGTCCTGGCGCTGCATTTTGTCCGAGATCTGATAAGCATTGCCGATACCTTCAGCGAAACTTTCCGAGATCAAACCCGTCAATGCTTCGTTAACAGCCGGCGCTGTCCATTCCCAGTCAGGCTTGCCTGCTTCGGCTTTAAGTTCTTTCACTGCATTGATAACAGCCTGCATTTCAACGTGGGCAAAAAGTACTGCACCCAGCATCAGGTCTTCGCTTAATTCTTTTGCCTCAGACTCCACCATAAGAACGGCAGATTCAGTACCGGCAACAACCATGTCGAGGTCGGAAGTTTCAAGTTGTGAATAGCTGGGGTTCAGAATATAGCCATTTTCATCGGTATAACCGACACGAGCAGCACCCAGAGGACCTGCAAAAGGAATACCTGAAATAGCCAGAGCTGCAGACGTTCCAATCATGGCAGCGATATCTGGATCTACATCTTTATCTGATGAAATAACAGTAGGAACTACCTGTACTTCATTCAGGAAGCCTTTTGGAAACAAAGGACGTATTGGTCTGTCAATCAATCGGCAGGTCAGCGTTTCCTTTTCCGTAGGTCGACCTTCACGCTTGAAAAAACCGCCTGGAATTTTACCCGCGGCGTAAGTTTTTTCCTGATAATTGACGGTTAATGGGAAGAAGCTCTGACCAGGAGTGGCCGTCTTTTTTCCAACCACTGTGGTCAGTACCGATGTGTTTCCGATTGTGACCAATACAGCGCCTGTAGCCTGACGGGCAATTTTTCCCGTTTCCATGACTACAGTGTCATTTCCGTATTTAAATTCTTTTCTTACAGTATTAAACATAGATTTTTTACTCTTTTTCTTAGGCGTACGAGCCTGGCCAACCCCATGTTGGCCAGGGGAGAAATATTATCGACGTAGTCCCAGTCTCTTGATGAGAGTGGCATAACGAGTGACATTTTTTCTTTTCAGATAGTCGAGCAGCTTACGACGGGTATTCACCATACGGATAAGACCGCGACGTGAATGGTGATCGTGATTGTGCTCTTTGAAGTGAGACTGGAGGTGATTGATGTTACTTGTCAGTAGGGCAACCTGTACTTCAGGAGATCCAGTATCTCCCTCGGCTAATGCGTATTCCCTGACAATTTCAGCTTTCTCGGTGGCAGTTAGAGCCATTTTATTACTCCTGTGAATATGCGTGAAAAATTAATGAAATCCTTTCAATCAGAATAACCATGCATATTTATAGTTACCTGAGTCTTGTCCTTGATGCTTTACTTACTAAAATCTTTATTTTTTTACTTCCTTTTGCATGCGCAACTCCCTGTTTCCGTGGGCTCTGGCTGGCAAAGGGGGCGTACAATAGCATAATTGCAGGCGTTATTACAGCCTTTGAACAGCCTTTACCTAATCTGTTTTTATCAATCTGACAGGGGCAACACGGCCATCATCCAGAATTTTCCCAATACCGATAAACTGGCCATTATCATATAAGCGAACGGTACCACTAGTAGGCAAGCCGCGGGCAATCACTGCTTGTCCCTGACGCACAAAATCGGCGGTAATCGTAGGCAAATCAACTTTTTCAAGGTGCTCTACCGCGAAATCAGCCTCAATCAGGTATTGGTCCAGTATTCCGGGGTCAGTGCCTTGGGCCGCTGCTTCGAGCTGCTCCATAGTGACAGACTGCGCTAGAGTAAAAGGTCCTGATTGCAGGCGACGCAATACCGTAACATGCCCTCCCACCCCTAACTGATCTCCCAGATCATCAGCAATCATTCGAATATAGGTGCCCTTGGAACAATGAACTTCCAGATCAATTTCATCCCCTCTAAAGTCCAGTAGATTCAAGCTGTAAACTGTTACAACCCTTTCCTTCCTCTCTACCTCTTCTCCTTTTCTTGCCAACTTATAAAGAGGAACGCCCTTATGCTTGAGCGCTGAGTACATAGATGGAATTTGCCTTATTTCACCGCGAAACATTTCCAGGCTGTCTTCAACCTGCTTTTTATCGAGGTTAACTTCACTGGTTTTCAGGACTTCTGACTGTGAATCACCGCTGGCTGTTTTGATACCAAGCTTGATAGTTGTGCTATAGCGTTTGTCGGCATCAAGAAGAAATTGAGAGATTTTTGTGGCTTCGCCAAAACACAGCGGCAGAACACCTGTGGCCAGAGGATCAAGACTGCCAGTATGACCTGCCTTGGATGCATTGAATAAGCGTTTTACTCGTTGCAGACTTCGATTGGAAGATTCGCCTGCAGGTTTATCCAGCACCAGGATCCCGTTAACGTTTCTACCCCGACGTTGTTTTGCCAATTCAGATCCTGCCTATGTTTCACTGTCGTCATTGTCGATATGATGATCCCGTTCATCACGGGCCAGAGCTTCATCAATCAGGTCAGTCATAAACTGGCCACGGGCAAGACTATCGTCATAGATAAAATTAAGTTTGGGGGTGGTGCGCAGGCTAATTGTTTTGGCGAGGAGAGAGCGAAGAAATCCAGCCGCCTTGTTGAGGGCGTCAATGCCTTCCTGTATTTCTTCACTACTGGTTTTGCCAAGAAGTGTGACATAGACACTGGCATGAGCAAGATCCCGGCTCACCTTGACGCCGGTAACAGAAGCCATACCAACCCTTGGGTCACGAACTTCACCCTGAATCAAGAGAGCGATCTCCTTTTTCAGGAGATCAGCTACCTTGTCTACTCTTTTTGAGACTCTGGCCATATTATTTCAGGTGAAGTATGCCTTGATTGAGGAAAGCGTGACGCTTAGGCAAGTGTTCTGGCCACTTCCTTACGTTCGTATACTTCGATCTTGTCACCAACGCGAACATCAGTGTAATTCTTCACACCGATACCACATTCCATGCCATTTCTGACTTCACTGGCTTCATCCTTGAAACGTCGCAGGGACTCAAGTTCACCTTCATAGATAACCACGTCATCGCGCAGTACACGAATCGGCTTGCTACGATAGACAACACCTTCGATCACCATGCTACCAGCAATGGAGCCAAATTTCGGTGAAGTAAAGATGTCACGTACCTCAGCAACACCCAATATCTCTTCCTGCAGCTCTGGTGCCAGCATGCCACTCATGACCGCTTTTACATCGTCAATAAGATCATAGATGACACTGTAATAACGCAGTTCCAGTGACTCATTTTCAACCAGCGATCTGGCAGCCTTATCCGCACGGACATTAAAACCAATAATCGTTGCTTTCGATGTTTGTGCCAGCTGCACATCAGTTTCAGAGATACCGCCGACACCTGAAGAAATGATATTGACCGAAACCTCTTCATTTCCGAGTCCGAGCAGGGCAGCAGAAATTGCTTCCAGTGAACCGCGAACATCAGTTTTCAAAACAACATTCAGCAGTTTCTTCTCTTCATCTCCAATGGTAGCAAACACCGCTTCCATTTTTGCTGCCTGTTGTTTGGCAACCTGGATTTCGCGGAATTTATTCATTCTGAATTCTGCCACTTCGCGGGCTTTCTTTTCATCCTGAACAACAAGAAAATCATCACCGGCATCCGGTGTTCCATTCAATCCCAGAATCTCAACGGGTATTGAAGGGCCAGCTTCTTTTATCTGTTTTCCGGTTTCATCGATCATGGCTCTGATTTTACCAACTTCATGACCTGCCAGGATCACATCTGACAATTTCAAAGTGCCGTTCTGAACCAGTACTGTGGCAACCGGCCCCCTACCTTTATCCAGCCGGGATTCAATTACCACACCCTTCGCAGGACAATCAATAATCGCTTTAAGCTCAAGTAGCTCAGCCTGCAACAATACTGCCTCTAGCAGTTCCGGAATACCTTTACCGGTATGCGCCGAAACTTCGATAAATTGTGTATCACCACCCCATTCTTCCGGGGTCAGACCTTTGGCAGCCAACTCATTCTTAACACGGTCTACATCGACCCCTTCTTTATCCATTTTGTTAATAGCGACTACTATGGGCACACCTGAGGCCTGAGAATGTTGCACGGCTTCCTCAGTCTGCGGCTTGACGCCATCGTCGCCAGCTACAACCAGAATCACGACATCAGTTGCCTGAGCACCACGTGAACGCATGGCACTAAAGGCAGCATGACCCGGTGTATCGAGAAAAGTAATCATGCCGCTATCGGTATCTACATGGTAAGCACCAATATGCTGGGTAATACCACCAGCCTCACCCTCTGTCACTGAAGATTTTCGGATATAGTCAAGCAATGAAGTCTTACCATGGTCAACATGACCCATTACTGTTACTACTGGCGCTCTGCTGAGCTCCTCACCTTCATACTTGATAGATTCAACAAGATTTTCTTCAAGTGCATGATCTGAAACCGGTTTAGCCTTATGCCCCAATTCTTCCACAAGAAGTATGGAGGTATCCTGATCAAGCATATGGTTCAGGGTAGCCATGACCCCCATACCCATGAGGGACTTTATAAGCTCGCCACTTTTAAGGGATAAACGCTGTGCCAGATCTCCGACAGAGATAGCTTCAGGAACTTCGATCTCTCGCGAGATAAAATCCGTTGGCATCTCAAACTTATGCTCTTTCTGTCCCTGGCTAAGTTTGCGACGACCTCTTCTGCGCGCAGTGTCATCAAATTCCTGATCGTCATCAAGAATAAAATCATCACTGGAACGTACACGCTGAAATTTCTTGGCCTCTTCATCTTTCTCTCTGCGACGCAGATTGGTTTTCTTCTTGTCGAGGACTTCAGCATTATCCTTGGCACTGTCTTTTCGTGTAGCGCCTTTTTTATGGTCTCTGCGCGCTTCGCCTTTTTCGTCAAGGGGAACATCTTCCGCAGCATCCTTTTTCAGGCTGAAAGGCGCTTTCGATGCAGAATCTTTAACCCCTGCACCTTCATCCTTGGCAGCTTTTTCACCAGATTTTTCAAGCTCTAACTGCTTTGCTTTCTCTTGCGCCTCTCTTTCCAGTTTTTCCTTTTCTTCCTGGGCGCGCTGTTCCGCTTCCTTACGCTCCGCTTCCAACTGCGCCTCTTCGACGCTGCGTTTTACATAAGTACGCTTTTTACGTACTTCAACATTCACGGCCCTACTGCGCCCCTGATTATCGGAAGTCTTTAGTGTCTCGACAGTTTTGCGCTTAAGGGTAATCTTGCGTGGTGTGGCGCCACCGGAGGTATCTTCGCCATGTTTGCTTTTCAATGACATGAGCAGCGCGGTACGCTCTTCATTTGTCATCGCATCTTCAGCTTTAGTCTGAGGCAGGCCGGCTTCCTTGATTTGCTCAAGTAATCGATCTTCCGGAACACCGACCATTTTGGCCAGCTCAGTGATTGTTACATCTGCCATTCAACTCACCCACTATTTGCCGCTTTAGCGAAAACCAATTAATTCCTGATGATTATTTAGCTTTAAATATTCATCAGGATTCCTCTTTCGAAGATTCCTCAACGGACTCTTCCTTTAATTCTTCTGCATCATCTTCGTCGGCGAACCATGGGGCTCTGGCAGTCATGATGAGCTGACCTGCTCTCTCTTCATTCATGCCTTCAATTTCCATTAGCTCATCTACCGACAACTCTGCAAGATCTTCCATGGTCAGTACTTCTATTTTTGATAATGCCAGAGCCAGTCCGTTATCCATGCCTTCCATATTCAACAGGTCATCTTTAATTCCGGCATTTGTTATGTCTTCTTCGGATGCGATTGCACGCGTCAGCAAAGCGTCTTTTGCTCTTGAACGTAATTCATTGGCAATTTCTTCATCAAAATCCTGAATCTGGGAAATCTCATCCAGAGGAACGTAGGCAATTTCTTCCAGTGTAGTAAAACCTTCCTGCACCAGTATTTCCGCTACATCTTCATCAACATCCAATGCATCCACAAAAGTTTTGATTGTCCCGGCAGACTCCTGCTGCAATTTCTCAGCAGCACTTTCTTCGCTCATGACGTTGATAGTCCAGCCAGTCAATTCACTACTCAGCCGAACATTCTGCCCGTTTCTACCAATCGCCTGTGCCAAATTTTCTTCTGCAACGGCTACATCCATAGTGTGAGTATCTTCATCAACAACAATAGACGCGACCTCTGCAGGTGACATTGAATTGATTACCAGCTGGGCAGGATTCTCATCATATAGAATAATATCGATACGCTCATTGGCGAGTTCATTAGAAACCACCTGAACCCTGGAGCCGCGCATACCAACACAGGCACCAACCGGGTCAATTCTTCCATCATTGGTTTTAACAGCGAGTTTTGCACGCGAACCCGGATCTCTGGCCGCTCCCTTGATCTCAATTATTTCTTCAGAGATTTCCGGTACTTCAATTTTAAATAGCTCAACAAGCATTTCTGGTGCAGTTCTGCTTAAAAGCAACTGGGGACCTCGAAGTTCTGTACGTACTTCCAGCAATAAAGCCCGCAGTCTGTCATTGATGCGGAATGTTTCCCGAGGAATAAGATTTTCTCTGGGCAAAAGGCCTTCTGCATTATTTCCAAGATCAACAATAACGTTATCTCGAGTCACCTTCTTTACTGTGCCCGAAATAAGTTGTCCGATCTTGTCCTCATACTCGGCAACAACAATCTCTCTTTCTGCCTCACGGACTTTTTGAACGATTACCTGTTTGGCTGTTTGCGCTGCAATACGACCAAACTCGACGTTATCGATCTTTTCTCTGTATACATCCCCTACTTCGAGTTTTGTATCTTTCTCTGCAGCTTCCTCTGTAGTGAACTGGGATCCCAGCAAGGCCATTTCATCATCAGCAACAACTGTCCAGACACGATATGTCTCGTAATCTCCAGTTTCCTTGTCGATGATTACCTCGCAGTCGATTTCTTCGTCCACGTAACGTTTCTTGGTGGCAGAAGCGAGGGCTGATTCTATGGCACTAAAAATCACGTCCCGTGAGACACCCTTTTCATTGGAGACAGCATCAGCCACCATTAAAATTTCTTTGTTTATCATCTTGTTGCTACCCTTAAACGCTTCGATTCAAGCGATCTTTCAATTTAAGCTACTATCTATTGCAGTTTCTATTGCAGTTTCTGTTGAAGTTATGCAACTTCGCAAGCGCATTACTGTTGCAGATTTATACCTGGCTAACCAGGTTTGCTTTATCAATTAATTCGTAAGGAATCGTATATTCCTCGTCACCCACTATCAGCACGATTTCATCATCAATGACTGTTTTGAGTTGTCCGGTAAATTTTCTTCTACCGTCAAAATTCTCAGTTAACCTGAGGCTAACATGCCATCCCAGGTATTCTTTAAACTGTTCAACTTTAAACAGTGCTCTATCAAGACCTGGTGATGACACCTCAAGAGTATATTCACCAGTGATCGGATCCTCCACATCGAGGATACTGCTAATCTGCCTGCTGACCTGGGCACAGTCCTCGACATCTATTCCACCTTCCTTGTCGATATACACTCTCAGCATGGAATGTCTTCCCTGGGGCGTATATTCAATTCCCCAGAGTTGAAAGCCCAATGCATTGACTGCTGGTTCCAGCATTCCCTTTAACTCTGTACTTCTGGTTCCCATGGTAAGTAACTACTCTTAGTCCCCGGATAAAATACCAGCCAGGAAAACAAAAAATGGGCCAATGGCCCACTTCCAACTACAACATTTAACTGTTTTTGGCCTAATAAAAAGCCCCTTGAAGGGGCTTTAGAAATACTGACCAAAAAAAGCAGCAGTGAGAGCAGAATTCAATTCTGCAATCTTCCGGGTTGATAAAGAGCTGAGTCCGACATCACAACTGAACTACTCTCTCTATTACTACACAACATTAAGTGCAGACCCAAAATAACTTCTGCCTGGTAAAGTGGTAGCGGGGGCAGGATTTGAACCTACGACCTTCGGGTTATGAGCCCGACGAGCTGCCAGACTGCTCCACCCCGCAACAAAACTTTAGTCCTACTAAAACCTGTAAAAACCTTACTTTCCGAAACTCTGGCTGACCCCCGGAAAGGGCGCAAATTATAGGTGTCCTTCACTGTATGGTCAAGGTACATCTTTATAAAGGGCAGACTATAAGTGATTCAGGAACCTATGAGAGCCCCCTGCCTGCCAATTGTTATGACTTCGATCAGTTTTTATGACTTTTCAGGAGTCAGGTCCAAATCCTTGTTCCGGGATCTGTGATTCAGGAGCTCTGCGAGCTCCATGCCTACTGTGTGTAAATATCCAGAAGATTCTAATCCCCTCGAATATCTATACTTTATAGGATATTTGGTGCCGAAGGCCGGACTTGAACCGGCACGACCGTAGGTCACTACCCCCTCAAGATAGCGTGTCTACCAATTCCACCACTTCGGCTTATTCTTCTGTTGTTCCTGGTATTGTCTCGGGAGCTGAGGGAATGTCGCCAACAGACTCGGTGTCAGCCACCGGAATATCGCTTTCTGTTGGAACGTCCGCAAGACTTTCTTCTGTAAACGCCTCAGCAAAGGGAATTTCATCTGCTTCACTGACAACTACGGGAGGCGCCTGGGTAATCTCATCCAGATTCTGGATTAAACCACTATCTTCTATACTTAAATCTGCCTGCTGTCTGGCAACGACAGCCAAGCCAAGGCTGGTAATAAAAAATACTACAGCAATGATAGACGTGGACTTACTCAGCACATTGCCGCTGCCCGAGCTACCAAATATCGTCTGCGATGACCCACTACCAAATGAGGCACCCATATCTGCCCCTTTACCCTGCTGAATAAGTACGAGTCCGGTAATGGCAATAGCTGCGATTACATGTACAAAAATAATTATTGATTCCATAATTTTTCTCAAAAACCTGGCTAATTAGATAGACCAGCTATCGTTATATTCACCTATTCGAAACTTGCACAAATCCTGATAAATTCCTCGGCCACCAGAGATGCTCCCCCTACCAGTGCGCCGTCTATATCGGGCTGTGCAAATAATGTGGCCGCATTAGTTCCCTTCACACTGCCACCATAAATAATTCTTATCTGCTGTGCGACACCTTCATCCAACTCATTAATCGTTTTACGTATTAATGCATGGACTTCCTGCGCCTGCTCCGGACTGGCAGTCAATCCTGTACCAATTGCCCATACGGGTTCGTAGGCAACAACAGTCCGCTCAAAGGCCTCAATGCCGACGTGGCCAAGAACCGTATTGAGCTGCCCCAAAACTGTCTCTGCCGTGCTGCCCGCTTCCCTTTGCGCCTGAGTTTCTCCAACACAAAGCACAGGGATTAAATTAGCCGCCTGTGCTGCAGAAAATTTTTCAGCGATAAACTGGTCGCTTTCCCCAAAAATTTCTCTTCTTTCAGAATGCCCAATTATGACATGACTGCATCCTGTATCACTAAGCATTCCCGCTGAAATTTCTCCAGTAAATGCTCCTGATGTGGCCGAGTGGACATTTTGCCCGCCCAAGCGAATCCTGCTGCCTTCGAGCTTGTCCCTGACTTGCTGCAGATAAACAGCAGGCGGACAAATCAATACTTCAGCCTGCTCACCGTCCAACCCGCTCGGATCTTTCAGCCCGGAAAGTATTGCGCCTAACAAAGCATCATTGCTTTGACTCAGCCCATTCATTTTCCAGTTAGCCGCTACCAGCCCTTTACGCATATTCAAGCCTGTTTAGCTGACAGGTTTTAGCCCGCCAAAAAAGGGCGCCAATACTAACCAAGATGGGGTGAACATGCAACAAAGCAAGGCCTGCAGGCCCTAAATACGGTAATGATTCTGGCGCATTCACAGATAGGACGAATCCTCATCCACTAATCCGGTACCTGCTATTAACTCTTAAGCTACATCCTTTTGCATTTCCTGAGCCACAACTTCAGCAATTTGTGCAGCCAGCTTGTCTACCTGGGTCACATCCTCGCCCTCCACCATAACTCTCACGACCGGCTCTGTTCCTGATGGCCTTAACAAAACTCTGCCAGTATTGCCGAGTTCCTGTTCCGCTTCACTCACCGCCAGCTGGATGGTTTTGTTTTCCATGACCCCCTTACTATTACTGAGACGAACATTAATCATGGTCTGTGGGAACTTTGTCATGCCATTCTTTAAATCATGCAGGGTCTGGCTAAACACCTGCATTGCGGTTAGCACCTGTAAAACAGAAATGATACCGTCGCCGGTACTCGTGGAATCCAGGCAAATAATATGGCCTGAAGATTCTCCGCCATACAACCAGCCTCGCGTGATAAGTTCTGCCATAACGTAGCGGTCGCCCACCAGGGTGCGTCGAAAAGGTATGCCCTGGTCTTTCAGGGCAATTTCAAGCCCCAGGTTACTCATCACGGTGCCTATGATGCCTTGATCACTGCCCCCATGACCCAGCTTATAACGGGCGATAATGTAAAGAAGCTCATCGCCATCAACCAGTTCACCCTTGTGATCGACCATGACAACGCGATCGCCATCACCATCGAAAGCAATGCCCAGATCAGCGTTTTCCTCTAATACCTCGTCCACCAGGTTTGCTGGCTGTGTCGAGCCGCATTCATGATTAATATTAAGACCATTTGGCGACGTCCCAATGGTTATAACAGTAGCACCCAACTCCCTGAAGACATTGGGTGCGATGTGATAGGTTGCACCATTGGCACAATCCAGCACGACCTTGAGACCATTGAGTCGCAGATTCCCGGGTACTGTACTTTTACAAAATTCGATATACCTGCCACTGGCATCGACGATTCGGGATGCCTTGCCCAGTTCTTTTGACTCGACACTGGTGAGTTCCTCGTCCAGAACATCTTCAATAGCTTTTTCTATTTCATCGGGCAGCTTGGTCCCCTGTCCGGAAAAGAACTTGATCCCGTTATCTTCAAAACCATTATGGGAGGCGCTAATAACGATGCCAGCCTGCGCCTGAAAAGTTCGAGTGAGGTAGGCGACCGCGGGTGTTGGCATTGGTCCAAGAAGATTAATGTCCATTCCTGCCGAGGTAAGACCCGCTTCCAGCGCAGATTCAAACATGTATCCGGAAATACGCGTATCCTTGCCGATGAGAATTTTACCACCGCCTTTGCGGGCAAAAACCTTACCTGTGGCCCAGCCTAACTTGAGCATAAAGTCAGGAGTTATAGGGTAAGCGCCCACTCTTCCCCTGATGCCATCGGTTCCAAAGTATTTTTTGTCGGTCACGTCTATGTCCACCTTCAACGTCTTGGAGAATTATTGTTTTTGTTATTGCTGGTTACATTACCTTCAGCACTTCATTGCAGACCTTTATCGCATCTACGGTCCCGGCAACATCATGGGTGCGCACCAGTCTTGCCCCATTCATCACGCCGATAACTGCTGCTGCAATACTACCTGGAACCCGGTCTTTTTCACTGCGGCCGGTAATTGTGCCGATCATTCTTTTTCTTGAAACCCCGATCAACACGGGTAATTTTAACGCTTGTAACTCCGCGAGTCTGCCCAGCAACTCAATATTATGCTCCAGCGTTTTACCAAAGCCGAAGCCAGGATCAAGCAGGATCCTGTCATTTTCAATACCTGCATCATTACAGGCCTTAACCCGCTGCCTCAGAAAATCCGCAATATCCGTAACAATTTCCTCATAGCCGGGAGCATCCTGCATATCCTCGGGTGAACCCTGCATATGCATTAGACAAACCGGCAGGCCTGCAACAGCAGCAGCTTCCAATGCCCCTTCCCGCGCAAGCGCCCTGACATCGTTGATCAAGCCTGCACCAGCTGCTCGGCACTGACGGATCAGTTCAGGGTTACTGGTATCCACTGAAATTATGACATCCAGGTTTCTCTTTAGCGCTTCAACCACTGGCAGCACACGGTCCATTTCCTGCTGACTGGAAACTTCAATAGCACCCGGTCGAGTAGATTCACCACCAATATCAAGAATAGCGGCACCGGCATTAACCATTTCTTCGGCACGTTCCAGCACTTTTGAGAGAGAGACCAGTCCACTGTCATTCATAAGTTCACCGCCGTCCGAAAAGGAGTCGGGAGTGACATTAAGAATACCCATGACATGAGACTCGGACAGATCGAGCTTTTTTCCGGCAAAATCAAACAATGTTGAAAGTTTACTCATACTCTTGCTTCAAATTTTTAAATTGGGCCAAATAAAAAGGAGCTCAGAAGAGCTCCTTATCAGCATTATTGGGTATTGACGATTGTTGCCTAGTGCTCACCCGCCGGACCACCTATCGGCTTGTTGGAATCCGCTTTAGTCTTGCTGTCCTTGTCGTCTTTTTTGCCGTCTTCCGAATCATCAGCTGAAGCGCGCACACTTGTGCCAGAGCCATAATCATCATCATGCCAGCCTTCCGGTGTACGCGGCTTGCGCCCTGCCATAATGTCGTCAATCTGGCCGGCATCAATGGTTTCCCATTCCATTAAGGCATCTTTCATGGCATCCAGTTTATCCCGATTATCTGTCAGGATCTGCTGCGCACGGGAATAACAGGAATCGATAATGCTACGCACTTCTTCATCGATTGCCTTGGTGGTATCGGAAGAAAGCACTTTACTTTGGCCAGCCGAGGATCGACCCAGGAATACCTCATCTGCCTCATCGTCATACTGCAAAGGACCGAGACGTTCAGAAAGGCCCCACTTTTTCACCATATTGTGAGCCATCTGAGTGGCACGCTGAATATCATTGGATGCACCAGTGGTAACCCCATCTGCGCCCAGGGTCATCTCTTCTGCGATACGACCACCGTAGAGACTGCAAATCTGACTCAGAATACTCTGTTTGCTATGACTGTAGCGATCTTCTTCGGGTAAGAACATGGTGACACCCAGTGCCCTGCCTCGAGGAATAATGCTCACCTTGTAAACCGGGTCATGTTCCGGGACCAAACGGCCCACTATGGCATGTCCAGCTTCATGGTAAGCGGTATTTAATTTTTCTTTTTCAGACATGACCATGGACTTGCGCTCTGCGCCCATCATTATCTTGTCCTTGGCCTTTTCAAATTCTTCCATGGTCACCCGCTGCTTGCTTCCACGCGCAGCAAAGAGAGCAGCCTCATTGACCAGGTTTGCCAGATCGGCACCGGAAAATCCTGGCGTAGCTCGGGCCAGCACGGCCTCATCCACGCCATCAGATATCGGCACTTTACGCATATGCACTTTCAGGATCTGTTCACGGCCACGAATGTCAGGTAATCCAACCACAACCTGACGGTCAAACCTGCCAGGTCGCAATAGCGCCGGATCCAGAACATCAGGCCTGTTGGTAGCAGCAACAACGATCACACCTTCATTGCCTTCGAAACCATCCATCTCAACCAATAACTGGTTAAGAGTCTGTTCGCGCTCATCATGCCCACCACCAACGCCAGCACCACGATGACGGCCAACCGCGTCGATCTCATCAATAAAAATAATACAGGGGGACTGTTTCTTTGCCTGATCGAACATGTCTCTGACACGCGAAGCACCAACACCCACAAACATCTCTACGAAATCGGACCCGGAGATGGAAAAGAAGGGTACCTTTGCTTCACCAGCAATAGCCTTGGCCAGAAGCGTCTTACCTGTACCAGGCTGACCTACCATCAGCACACCACGGGGTATTCTTCCCCCCAGACGTTGAAACTTGTCAGGCTCACGCAGAAAGTCGACTAATTCTTTAACATCTTCCTTGGCTTCATCAACCCCTGCTACATCGGCAAAAGTGACCTTGACCTGATCTTCACTGAGCATCTTGGCCTTGCTTTTACCAAAGGCCATCGGACCGCCCTTTCCACCAACGCCACCACCCTGCATTTGCCGCATGAAAAACATGAATACGGCAATGATGATCAGGATTGGAAACGAAGCAACAAGGAGTTGTGTCCAGATACTTTGCTGTTCCGGTTCCTGCCCGCGGATTCTCACATTATGGGATAGCAGATCATCAATCAGTTTGGGGTCTTCAATATAGGGTCTGATGGTATTAAAGCGAGTACCACTGCTTTTCATGCCGACAATATTGACGCCACTAATAGTGACTTCGGTGACATTGCCTTGTTGAACTTCACGAATAAAATCAGAATAATCCAGCTGCTCGGCACTGGTAGGCTGATTGAAATTATTGAATACCGTCAGCAGGACTGCCGCAATAATCATCCAAAGGAGTAAATTTTTTGCCATATCATTCAAGGGAAATGCCCTCTATATCTCTTAATTGCTTCTAAAAAAACAAGGGATTTCAGTTGCTTAATCCCATCCAGCCCAAGATCTCAGTGTATTTTGATCTTTAATTCTTGCATGAAACGGAGGCTTTGCCTACCAGAATCGGGCTCTGCGCATTAACCTGAAAACCTCTAATACCAGGCTATTACTCTCTGCATTATACGTTGATGATCAAGGTTTGAAGCCTTTTGCCAAAAGGTATATTTCTCTGGAACGTGACCGGGATGCATCGGGTTTTCTATTCAAAACCTGGGTGAATTCCTGTTTCACTTCTTTCAGCAGAGACTCAAAACCTTCACCGTGAAACACTTTTGCAAGAAAAGCACCGCCCGGTTTAAGGGTTATACGGGCAAAGTCCAGCGCAAGTTCAACAAGATGCATTGATCGTGGCTGATCTATCGCAGCCATACCACTTAAATTGGGGGCCATATCTGAAATTACAAGGTCAATGCAGCGTTGCTGCGTCGAATCACCTCCATTCACCGCTCCATTCACCAATGCCAGAATTTCGTTCAGACAGCTCTCTTCTGTGAAATCTCCCTGAACAAAACTTACCCCTGCCACTGGATCCATCGGCAGAATATCGGAAGCAATCACCTTG
>Ga0255752_10001520_pt1 | contig 26747 bp, 26 predicted proteins | sample 011ome_25_FD_179952 | JGI IMG/M metagenome (GOLD analysis project Ga0255752, IMG submission 179952) | Coastal salt marsh microbial communities from the Groves Creek Marsh, Skidaway Island, Georgia - 011512CT metaG (version 2) | ecosystem: Environmental > Aquatic > Marine > Intertidal zone >... | reverse complement strand
TCATGGCCTTGTCCTTGGCGAAGCCAAGTCTTGATGCGATCCAATCTGCGCGAATCTGTCCAAGCTCCTCATTCACCTGGATGGGTCCACGGGCCTCCCCGGGAGCGAAGAGTTCATAGGCTGGAAGCCCGGCGAAAGGTTGGGAGAAACCGGTATTGGGGACTCCTTCAACAGCGGTTTCGAACAGGTCGCTAGTGGCCGCGGTTGAGGGACCAGTAATCGCGCTCACTGCGACAAATGCTGTAGACACCGCCAGGGAGACAACCCGAATGGCAACCTTTTGTCTTGTCATGGTCAATTCCCCCACTATTCATCCCAGACTGAGATGTCGGCTTCCGATTCCAGCGATGTTATGTTCGGTCTCGCCGAATCAACAGTTCGATGAACCTATCCCGTTCGGTTATCCCTCAATTCGCACACTGCCAAGCCGTCGTTGGCACTCGCGGGGTCGGTGGGCTAGCGCTGTCATGGCGCGCAGCGGGGTGGACAACGATCCAGTGGCGATCCGGATTTCCCAGTGCTGGTCGACATCTGCGCCGCGTGACCGCAACTAGCCCCACACGATGTCTGACAGGGGCATCCGGGTGCGCGGTGCCCTCTCGCGTTCCTTGAGTTGGTCGGGGAGATCGGTGTTCGGATCCCAACGCCCGAGCGCCAGCACGGCGATCGGCTCGATCGAGGGTGGAAGGTCGAAGGACTCCCGGACGACGCTGACGTCGAATCCCGCCATCTGATGGACGACGAGGCCGAGGGCGCTGGCCTGCAGCGTGAGGTCGGCGGCCGCCTGCCCGGCGTCGTACCAGGCCCACCTGCGCGGCCTGTCTTCGTCGTCCGTCACCTGTGCCGCCATCACGATGAGCGCGCTCGCGTACTGCGCCCACACCCGGTTGCCGTCATCGAGGCTGCCGTTGATGAGACCGAAGGCGTCATCGCCACGGCGGGACACGATCATGCGCCAGGGCTGGTTGTTGGCTGCCGAGGGCGCCCAGCGTGCGGCCTCCAGCAAAGCGGTGAGTTCATCATCACTCAGCACGTAATCAGGATCGAATCCGCGTGGACTCCAGCGATCGGCGAGGAGGGGAAGGAGCGGGACAGACGTCACGGCGCGCTTGTCAGCAGGGGTGGTCACACACGGATGCTGCCAAAGAGTGGTGAAAAGCGCCTCCGGAGTTGCCGGCGTTGGCTGTCGCGGGTAGGCAGGCGGTGTGAAGAGTGCCCTCACCGTCCTCGTGGCCCTGGTGGTCGTCGCTCTGGCGGCACCCGCGGCGCATGCGAACGAGTCCATCTGGCGCGACCTGCGGTCGCAGGACGGTCTGGTCATCCTCTACCGGCACGCCATCGCCCCCGGAGGAGGCGACCCTCCCGGATTTGAACTTGGCGACTGCAGCACCCAGCGGAATCTCTCCGGCGAGGGACGTCAGCAGGCCCGTGCCATCGGGCGGGAACTGCGCAAGGAACGGGTGCCTGTGGCCCAGGTGCGATCGAGTCGCTGGTGTCGTGCCCTCGACACGGCGCGATTGATGGCCGTCGGCTCGGTGCGCCCCACTCCTTCGCTCGATTCGGTGTTCACTGCATCCACGGCTCGGGCGCTTAGGCAGGAACGACGGACGAAGAGCCTGATCCGCCAGCATCGGGGCAAGGCCGGAGCCCTCGTTCTCGTGGGCCATCAGGCCAACATCATCGACCTGACGGGCATCGCTCCGAGCTCAGGTGAGGGGGTTGTCGTTCGCATGGATGACGATGGCCAACTCGAGGTACTCGGCCGCATCCCCGCTCCCTGAGTCAGCACTCCGCCCGGCTGCCCGGTGCCTGGGTTGTAACCTTTACTTATGGCAGCCCCAGTAAAGGACGGCAATCCAGTGCGTTCGGGTCGACGGAACGGTTCAACGAGAATCAGTTCCAAGCACCAGATCACTCTTCCCGTGGAAGCGATGCGCGACGCAGGCCTGGAGATCGGGGATGTTCTCTGGGCTGAGGTTGAGGCTCCTGGCGTCGTGCGCCTCGTCAGCGCCCAGAACCTCCTGACACGTCTTGCGGGGGCGCACACGGACCTCTTCACTGAAGGGCCACCCCTTGATGAGCTGAGAGATGAATGGGATCGGTAGTCCTCGATAGCGGAGTCATCATCGGACTCTTCTCTTCGGCTGATCCGCACCATGACTGGGCCACGGCCCAGATCGAGGAAGCGCTCATTCAACGAGACTCGTTGATCATCAGCACGGTCACGGTGGCCGAGGTCCTCGTTCGACCCGCTCGGACTGGCGATGCGGAGAAGGTGCTCGCCGACCTGCACTCCCTGCGAGCGGACGTGGCGGAGGTTTCGCAAGCAGTCGCACTGCGCGCCGCGCGGTTGCGGGCCTCGCATGCCTCCCTCCGTCTTCCTGATGCATTCATCCTCGCGACAGCCCAGGAAATCGGCGCCGAATCTCTGCTCACGACTGACAAGCGGATTGGGCGTGTACGTCTCCGCGGGCTCCGGATTCGCCACCCACGTTGGCTCTGACAATGACGAAGGCTCTCTCCTCATATCCGTGAGAAGAGAGCCTTCGTCATTCGGTGCGCGAGGTGGGAGTTGAACCCCCATGCCCTTTCGGGCGGTCCTACTGCGCCAACACGCGAACGCGGCAAGAATATTGGTTGTGGACAGGCTTGCTGATCGAAGTCTCAGCGCACTTTCGTTCTCTGACGACACCTCCACCGAACTTCCAGCACACGCATCTGTGGTTGTGGTGGGAGGCGGGATTATCGGTTCCAGCATCGCTTACCACCTGGCTCAGTCCGGGGTAAGTGACGTGCTGCTGCTGGAGCGCAACGTGCTAACCAGTGGCACTACCTGGCACGCCGCGGGACTCATCGCCAACGCTCGCGGCTCGGTTGCCCTCACCGAGCTGTCGAAGTACGGACCCGAGCTCTACTCCACCTTGCACTATGCGACCGGGATCGACGTCGGCTTGAAGCAACCCGGGTCAATAAGCATCGCGCGAACAGCCGGGCGGGTCGATGAGTTGCTCTACGCCGCAGACGTTGCGCATCACTGCGGCATCGATGCGCAGGTCGTCACACCCGAGGAGATCGCGGAACTTTGGCCGCTGGCTTCAACGGAGGGAATGCTCGCGGGCCTGTTCTTCCCAAATGATGGCTACGTCAATCCTGGTTATGCCTCAGTGGCTCTTGCGGCCTTGGCGAATCGGGCTGGCGTAGTCATCCGCGAGAATGTGACCGTCACCGAGATCCTTACCGATCAAGGCGTGGTCCGCGGTATCCGAACCTCCCTCGGCGACGTTCTTGCCGAAACCGTGGTTATCGCTGGCGGCCTATGGGCCAGGGACCTCGGCGCCACGGCGGGAGCGCACTTACCTCTGTACGCCGCCGAGCACGTTCACGTTCGCTCACTTCCGATCAATGCTCCCGTCGAGGGCCTTCCAGTGTTGCGAGATGTCGACAACAGTTACTACATCCGATCTGAGCTGGACCGGCTGCTCGTTGGCGCATTCGAACCCAGGGGACTTCCGCGATCTGTGAGTGAGATCTCCGCTTCGGGATTTGCCGAGTTCGATCCGAATTGGCCACATTTTGATCCGATTCGTCACAAGGCAGAGTCCACCGTTCCTTCCTTGACGGACAGTGGGTACGACCGATTCATCAATGCCCCGGAAAGTTTCACTCCCGATACGAATTTCCTCCTCGGCGAAACTGCCGAAGTCGAGCGACTCTTCGTTGCAGCCGGAATGAATTCGCAGGGAATCATTTACGCACCGGGAGTAGGTCGGGCATTGGCCGCGTGGATCATCGATGGAGCACCGAACTTCGATTCTGCGGCGGTAGACGTTCAACGCTTTTCACGTCACCAAAGCAACCGTCGCTATCTGCATGACCGAACCACGGAAAGCCTCGGTCGGCTGTATGCGATGCACTGGCCGAACTATCAATCGGCCACTGCACGCGACGTTCGCAGATCACCACTTCACGAATCGCTGGTGACCCGAGAAGCGCGCTTCGGGGAAATCAATGCGATGGAACGCGCGAACTATTTCGGTGGGCCGACCATTGAGGATTCGTACTCCTACGGCACACCCGGCTGGTTCGATCACGTGGCGAGTGAACACGCAAGCGCGCGAGAGAAGGTCGCCCTGTTCGACCTCAGCGCTTTCGCCAAGTTCGAGGTCACCGGCCCTGCGGCAGTGGAGCTATGTCAGCGGGCGGCCACCGCCGATATTGATGTGGAACTGGGCACAGTGGTGTACACACTCTTCCTCAACAGCGCGGGTGGGATCGAACTCGACGGCACCATCACGCGACTGAGCACAGATCGATTCCTTATCGTCACCCCGTCCACCTCACACACCAAGGCACTCGCTTACCTGACACGGATAGCCCGCGACGTCCCTGTCTCCGTACAGGACCTGACGAGTTCTGTGGCAACCATTGGAGTGATGGGGCCACGAAGCCGCGAATTGATCTCTCGGGTGTCACCAGCGGACTGGTCCAACCACGCCCAACCGCTCTACACAGCACGCGAAGTGGAGGTGGCAGATGGCTTTGGCTGGGTGCTGCGGCTGAGCTACGTGGGCGAACTCGGCTACGAGATCTACGTCTCTTCCGATCTCGCGGTCAACGTCTACGAAGCCTTGTGGGCAGCGGGTGAGGATCTCGGTGTGCAAGCAGCCGGGTTCTTCGCGTTGGATTCATTGCGCTTGGAGAAGGGCTTCCGTCACCTTGGCCACGACATCGGAGCTACTGACGATCCGTTCAGTGCTGGCTTGGGATTCGCGGTTGATCTCGAGAAGGGTGTTGACTTCATCGGAATCAATGCACTCCGAGACCTGGACCGTACGTCGCTGGCACATCGAGCTGTCCATGTCGCAGTTGACGATCCGAGTGTGATGTTGGTCCACGACGAATCAGTCATGCTGGACGGGCGGCGCGTGGGTCGACTCACGAGTGGTGGATACGGCCAAACGTTGGGTCGATCCGTGGGAATAGCGACAATTGATGCGGCAGTCGACCTCGATGCACAGTTCACCGTCCGGTGCAAAGGCGAAGATTTTCCACTCACCGTCTCTCGACGACCCTTCTACGATCCTGGCAATACTCGCATGCTCGACAACCACTAGCGGAACAGCACACCATCTAGGAGGACCTATGCCTACTCATGATGTCGTGGTCGTGGGCGCAGGCCTAGCCGGACTCAGCGCGGCACGGGATCTGATGCTCGCGGGTCTGGACGTCGTTGTCCTGGAAGCCCGTGCGCGCGCTGGTGGACGCGTTGAGCAGACCACCACCTCCGACGGCCGACTCATCCAACTCGGTGGTGAAGTCATAGCTGACTTCCATACGTACTACCGCGAACTCGTAGCCGAACTGGGCTTGACGATCGTTCCCAGCTTCACCGATATTCCCGGTGAATCCACCTGGCTAATGCGCGATGGTGTCTATCTCGGTGAGGAGATGCCGTGGATGTCGGACGCTGATCGAGCGCTGTATGAGCAACTCGACCAGGCTTTCGCAGCGCTCTCTGCAACCGTTGACCCCGACGATCCGTGGTCTCACCCCGATGCCACAGCACTCGATCGCGTATCCGTCGGTGAGTGGCTGCGATCCGAGGGAGCAAGCCCGGCGGTACTGCGTGCGATGGACCTTCGAGCATTCGGGTTGGCGGAGGACTCGATCGAACGTCGATCTCTTCTCGCCGATCTACGCAAGGAGGCTGCGGCGGGGGCCAATGGCTTCTACGACTACGACGTTTGGGAAAACTCAAAGGTCCTCGAAGGGTCGGCCACCGTGGCGTTGCGCATGGCTGATGAACTCGGGCACCGGATCCGTTACTCCACGCCTGTTGCTTCGATAGACATTGCGCAGCAAAGTTCCTCGGTACGAGCAGTGGCGGGTGAGACGTTCGTCGCGCATAACGTGGTGTGCGCTTTGCCAGCAGGGCCCTTGCGAGACGTCACCGTCACCGGTGTGAGCGCTGCGCGCCTGAACTCCTTGCATCGTCAGCAGCATGCACCCACAGTTAAGTACGTACCAGTCTACGAAGCGTCGTTCTGGGAAGGACAAAACCAAAACGGAACTGCCTACTTCGAGACCACCATGCTCGGCGGCACTTGGGTGCAACATGATGGTGCAATCTCCGCACTCGTTCCCGTAGACAAACTTGGTGCGTACTTCGCGATCCCCAAACAGCGGCGCCAGGCAGTTTTGCGCGAGGAGATGGTGGCGGCATACGGACCTGCTGCAGCACATACGCAGTCCGAATTCATCCGAAACTGGGCGATCGATCCGTGGACCCAGGGATACATAACGTCGTGGAGACCTGGTGAACTCACCGCGATCGGGCCCCTGCACGGATCACACGAACCACCCTTCTGGGTCGTGGGTTCCGATCAATGGGTCTGCGGCTACATGGAAGGTGCCGTGCGCACAGGGCGACAAGCAGCCCAGGCACTAATCACGCGCTAACAGCAGGTCCACTCTGAGATATCCAGAGTGAAGAAGGCCCAGCACCATTTGATGGGGGGCTTCTTCCCGGTGGTGCGGGAGAGGGGAGTTGAACCCACGCCCTTTCGGGCTGACGCACATGCTTGCTGTCGAGGCTGAGTAGCATCGGCCCAGACGAGGTCACAGGCGGGAGAAGCATGATCCGGTCCTGGTGTGCAAGCAAGTCAATCGCGACGTTCTTCTGTGCATTCGGCTTAGTGGCGCTCGCATGTCAAGTGCCGGCCCACGCCTCGCCTCGGTCGACGTTTTCGTACACCGGAACCGCGGCCAGCTACACCGTCCCTGCAGGTGTGACGGTGTTGAAGATCACCGCTACTGGTGGAGGCGGAGCATCGGGGTACCGGGCAATGAGTGGCACTGGGGCTAATGGTGGCGCCGGGGCGGTCGTAACCAGCTACCAGCGGGTCTCGCCCGGTGACGTATTGACCGTTCGCGTTGGCGGCGGAGGCCAGGTCTTCGGGGCCGGCGGGGCGGCTACGAGTGTGACCGGTGGATCGGTGATCATTGTCGCCGGCGGTGGTGGTGCGGGCGGCATTTCAGACGTCGGTGGCAGCGGTTCAGCTGGAGGAACAGCTGCAGGCGGGGACGGCTCATCCAGCGGCACAAGCGGCGGGGACGGCGGCAACAGTGACGGTGTCGGCACAGGTGGCTCAGGTGCAGGCCCGGACTCATCATGCGGGGGTGACGCAGCCCCAGCAGGCAGCGGAGGCGCGGGTGCGTCCAACGGCGGCGCAGCCTCCGGGCCATCAAGCGGTGGCGGTGGCGGTGGGTACGCCGGTGGTGCTGGTGGAGCCAGCGGCACTGCACAAGCGGGCGGCACGTCGGCTGGTTTCGCTCGCCAAAGCACTCAGGCTGGAGGCGGTGGTGCCGGATTTGGTGGTGGTGGCGGCGGCTACTTCTCTGGCGGCGGCGGCTACGGCGGTGGAGGTGGCAGCGTCAACTGCAGTAGCCAGGGTAGCGGCGGAGCTGGTGGGTCATTCGCTTCTCCATCCGCAACGGGATACTCCGCCACGACTTTCGCACCGGGAACGAATGGTGGCGATGGCAGCAGCTCGACTGCTGCGGGTGATGGCCTCGTCGAGATCGAGGGACTCGTCTACGGGGGATCCAGTCCAGCACCAATCGTTCAGGAGTTCGGCAAGCCTGCCTCGGGCACGTGCGATGACGCACAGCCGGAAGGGTTGGACTGGGGCGGGGCTTTAAGCGGCGACTGGGGTGAGTCCTGGTCACAGTGGATGAACAGCGGCACCGGCGGCTTCGTGTGCACCCGCAGACTCGTCTACAGCAACGCAGTCGGCCACTGGGTTGTCGGCTGACCCAAGGCCACCAAAAAGGCCACCCGCAGCAAAGAAGGCTCCCCTCACGAAAATGTGAAACGGGAGCCTTCCTTCGTTGGTGCGCGAGGGGGGAGTTGAACCCCCACACCCTTTCGGGCACACGGACCTGAACCGTGCGCGTCTGCCTATTCCGCCACTCGCGCGAGTTGCATGGCAAAGCGAGGCGAGTCTAGGGCGTGTCTCGATTTCCAGGAAACCCGCCCCTGCCCCTAACCTGATCGCTGTACCTCTGACCTAGAGGTCCCCACCCACGAGATATACAGAATGGATCCCCCATGCGTATTGCCGCTATCAGCGCAGCCGCCTTGCTCGCCACCGCCGCACTGGCCGGCTGCTCCAGCTCCGACGAGCCCGAGGCCGTCGGTGGCATGACCGAGTGCACGATGGACGCCCTCGCGGGCCCGGCTGACGAGGCCGCCAAGGCTCTCGGTGCCGACAACGCCTACGCCCTCGACGGCGTCGACTGCTCCGACGGCTGGGCCGTCACGTCCGGCACGCTCGGTGCCGAGGGCTCGGACATGGGCGCACCCACCACCTTCATCTTCCAGGCCGAGGGTCAGTTCTGGATCCCGAAGACCCAGGATCAGGTCTGTGGCACCCCGAATGCAGACGAGCCCGACGCGGTTCCGGCTGATGCGGAGATCCCGGCGGATCTGTACACCGTCGGCTGCCTCACCTGATCGTCTCGACTGTCTGTGCCGTGCCCTCTCGGACGTGAGCCCCTCCTGAAGTCTTGACCTCGTAGAGCGCCACGTCTGCGCCCTTGATGAGGTCGTCGAGACTGACGGGCTCACGTCCGGGGGCGGTCACGTATCCAAGAGACACACTGATCGAACGTTTGCCGTCGGCGAGCGTCGTGAGCGCTTCGGTCGCCCGTCGCTGCAGGCGCACGCTCACGCGGGCGGCCTCCTCCGTGTGCTTGACGAGCGCGAAGACGACGAACTCATCGCCCCCAAAGCGCACGACTGCATCAGTGGAGCGCACCGAGACGGTGAGCTGCTTGGCCAAACGCTCCAGCACGACATCACCGAACAGGTGACCGTAGGAGTCATTCACCGCTTTGAAGTCATCAATATCCAGGCACGCCACCATGAGAAGCGAATCGGTCGCTGCTGCCTCCGCGTGAATCCGTTCGAAGGCCGGTACCAACTGCGTGCGGTTGTAGACCTTCGTCAGGTGGTCCATGGCTACCCGTCGCTCCAAGTGGCCCTGGCGGCCAAGCGCGGCAAGTGAGGCCCCCAGGATGCGCTGGATCAGCGTGAAGATCTCCTCGAGTTCGCGGGGTGGGAACGGCCCTGCCTCGACCACCTCGATGACGCACTGCAGTTCATCCGACTGGAGAACGCGCCACTGCAGCCGTCCATCGGTGTTGCTGTCGTCGTTGCTGACGCTCTGATCGCCATCGACGAGATCCACGTCATCGACGGGAATGCTGACCAGGCATGCATGCGGCTCCGGTGATGTGATGCGCCCGCGAATGCCGGGGTAGAGCTCGGTGAGGAATGCACTGGTGCGCTCGAGCACGGCCTCTCGGCTTGTCAGGTGGCTGACGGACTCACTGAACTCGAAGCCGAGCTTGTTGCGTTGCTGGGCGCGGTAGCCGAACCGGGCCAGGAACAGCACGATCAGCATCGTGAGAAGGCCCACCAGCAGGAGCGGCCAATAGCCCCACCACGGCGTCGAAGGGAAATCAACGCGCACGAGGAGTTGGGAACCATCGAGCAGGATCACTTCCTGATCGGTCGTGAACGGCGCATCGGCTGGCAGGTCTCCCCACACGGCAGTGGTGGGTAGACCGTCGGCTCCCACGGAGTAGATGCCCGCACGAACTCCCTCGGCGCGGGCGCTGCCGATCGAGGACGTCAGGACGTCGAAGTCGATCACGGTCGTGGCCATGCCCCAGAAATCGTCAGGAATGCGATCCAGCCGCGGGTATTGCTGCGCGTCGCCAGACGCTCGGGCGAACCGATCCTCGAAGGGTTCCAGCCCGTCGATGAACACGGCCTGCCGAATGATCAGGCCGCGGCCGCCCTGAAGCAGGTCCACAGGCCCGGCCACGATCGGACCGCGCGCCTCGATGGCATCGATGATCTGATCGCGTCGATCGTCGTCCAGCAGCAGGTTGTGTCCGAGTGCGGCTGCATTCTGGGCAGGTCGCGCGGAGTAGGTGACGATCGCCTCGGGCGCCAGTTGGAAGTCCAGCAGAGCCTCACCCAGAAAGTCGGCCATGGGCGCGGCGAAGAGCGCCCACGTGGTAGCAATGCGGTCTTGTGCGTCGCCATCGGTGGCGTCCGGCTGCTGCATACTCGCAACAAAGCCTTCGGCTGCGACGGTCGGCGTGTAGAAGCGGCTCAGCGTGCGAGTGAGCTCCTGAGTCACACCCGCGGCGGTCTGGGTGGCGACAGCCTCGCGGTCGGCTTGTTCCTGGGTCATGATGGCTTGGAGCAGGGCGAACATCATCAGCACGGAAACCGTGATGATGCCCAGGAAGATCCACCAGGGAGTGCGCAGCGCATGATGACGCCTGCGCATGCTCATGGCTTCTCCCCTCGGATGTGGTGATGCCAATGTAATTCAGCGCATGGATGGATCCAAAAGGCGCGCGGTCACGAAAGGGCGAGGGTGTGGCGCAGTTCCGCCACTTCGTCAACTATGGCGTCGGGGCTGGCATCCTCGAGTTCCCCCTCCTCGCTGTAGCCCCACCGAACTCCCACGCTGGAGATGCCATGGTGCTTGGCGCCGAGGATGTCCTCGCGCCGGTCCCCGATCATGATCGCGGAGACGTCCGTCAACGAGAGCCCGGCCCCGGAGACACCGTGGGCGATGATGCTGGGCTTGTCCTGCCGCATGAGATCCAGTTCGGTCCCGCTGATGAAGTCGAAGTGGTCGATGAGTCCGGCCCGAGTCAGTACTCGAGTCGCCGACTCGATGGGCTTGGCAGTCGCCAGGACGAGGGCTGAATCGGAAGCGGCAATGTCGGCGATCAACGCAGCCATGCCGGGGAACACGGTGAACTCATACTCCCCACCCCCGAAGTAGACGGCCCGATAGGCCTGCACGAACCTGTCGAGATCCTCTTCGCTGCGCGCATAACGCTCCAGAAGGGTCACGCGCAGGGGAGGTCCGAGCCACGTCTGCAGCTCCTCGTCGGTGAGGTCCTGCATGTCCAACGTGGGCAGGGCCTCACGAAGGCAGCGCAGGATCCCGGGGATCGAGTCGGTGATCGTCCCGTCCAAGTCGATCAGGATCACATCGTGTGTGGGCACGAGCGCATCCTCGCAGTTACGCTCCCCTTTGTGACCTTGAGGCAGTTGCAGCCGGAGTCGATGGCTCTGCTGGATGCGGCGTACGCACGCGCTGTTGAGTGCATCGACCCCGATCTACTTGCCTTGGTCACTGATCGCATCACGGTGACGCTGACCGATGCGCGACCCGAGTGCTCTGCAGAGTCCGATCGTGATCGGGCCGTGTGTTCTGTGGTCGACCAGATGCTGATCGACGTTGCAGGACTTGACGACGCGACGGTCCAGGCGGCGGCCCGGTACTTCCCCGATGGCGAGTTCGCGGATCTCGTCATGGCGTCCTACATCATCGAGGCCCGCACTCGACTCGGAATAGCCGCCGAACGACTTCTCGGAGGCGTGGCGTGACCCGGGCCGTGCGCGTTCTGGTTGGTGCCGATGGCCGACCAGTGGGGCGCGATGCCGAACTCGTCGGAATCCTTGCGGCTTACCAGGATGCGGTCGTGCGCTCGTCGCACCTTGATCCGGTGACGACGGAGCTGGTTCGACTTCGCTGCGCTCGTCAGCACGACTGTCGGATCTGCCAGTCCCTGAGACTCACCGACGCGAGGGAGGCCGGTGCCTCGGACGACGTCCTCGCGAAGATCGACCACTACGAGGCGAGCGACCTGAGCGAGCGGCACAAGGTGGCGCTGCGACTGGTCGACACCTTCATCTGGCGACCGAGTGAGATGTCCGACGAGCTGGTGGGTCAGGCCCGCGAGCACTTCTCGCCCGAGGAGTTGGCTGAGCTGCTCGTCGACATCACGAAGTGGAGCACCCAGAAGATCCACGTGACCCTCGGGACGGACGGCACGGACCGAGTGCCCCTGAACGAGACCGGAATCGCCCTGCTGACCTTCGACGAAGCCGGGTCCGCACGCGTGACGTCGGCCTGATTCGGCACTTTGACCGGTCATCTTCAGCTCTCCTTGGGCCGATAGGCCTACCGTGAGCCTCATGCACTGCGATGACGACGGGAGCCACGCGTGATGCACATTGACCTGAGCGCGGATGAGCGGGCGGTCATCTCCGCCCAAGCGGGCGACGTCCATGCCGACGTTGCTGCCGACGGCACCGTCCTGTCCTGGTCCGACGACCTGCATCCCATCGGCCTGCCGCTGGCGCAGGCCCTCGTGGAGGACGACCGGCGCCTGATCGGTGCGGTGCTGGCCAGTGAGCCGACCGGCCCCCACTGGCTTCGACTTCGATATGCCGCCGGCCATGGTCGGTGGATGGCGGTGTTCGCCGTCCCACGCACCAGCGGATGGCTCGTGGAATTCCGGGATGTCCGCGCGCTCGGACCCGCCGCCGGCTCGCCCGAGCGCGCGGCCGGGATCGCGGACCGCGACCAGATGCTCAACGAGGTTGCCTGGCTGCTGTCGGCCACGCCGCGCACGGGCAAGGAGACCGCGGTGGTCACGTGCGCGCTGACGGATCTGGATGTCATCAGCCTGCAGCACGGCGGGGCTGCTGCTGCTGAGGTCGTGGATGTGATCACGGGCCGGATGTCGGACGCACTGCGGTCAGGTGATCTCGTGGCCCGCATCGACGTGGATCGCCTGCTGGTGATTCTGCGGGGCGTGCATGATCTGCCCGGTGCTGTCACCGTGATGGAGCGGATGCAGGAGTCGCTCGCGGAGCCGATCGGGCTGGACTCGGGCGATGTCGTGCAGAACATGTGCGTCGGCGTGACACTCATCAGCCGCGGTGAGAGCGTGGACTCCGTTCTGGATCGCTCTGAAGGGGCGTTGGACCTGGCCGTGTCAGCGGGCCCAGGTCGGATCATCACCAGCCCCCCGCTGTAGGTCCTCGACCGTTCGTCGACCTATGTCGCGAACCGGAGTGAGGGTGGGGGTGCGGGAGTCCTAGCCTCGACCCATGGACGAGAGTCGAGTGGAGAACGCTTGCGCATTCATGCAGGCGGCCGGCGGCCCGGTCCCCTCGTCTGAACTGGCGGCGCGGGTGGGAGTCACGGCCCGCCAGCTGCAACGAGACTTCGTCCGGGTATTGGGCGTCAGCCCGCGTCAGTATGGGCAGGCCCTTCGCACGCAGCGAACCCGCGAGGCGTTGCGATCCTCGCGGTCCGTCCTCGATGCGGCCTACGACGCGGGTTACGGATCAGTTCGCGGGTTCTACGAGGAAGCAGCGCAGCGACTGGGAATGACGCCGTCGGAGTACTCGTCGGGGGCAGCTTCAGCACCACTGCTGTGGTCCGTGACGGCGACAGGCGTCGGTGACGTGCTGGCGGTGGCCACGCCACGCGGACTGGCGTCCGTCCGGATCGGTGACGAAGCCGCACTGATCGAGGAGATGACCACCGAGTTCAGGGGCGCGCACCTGGTGCGCGACGATGCGGCCATGACCGACGTGATGGATGCGCTTCGCGCCCTTGCCGTGGGTCATGCGGCACCGGACCTCCCGATCGACGTGCAGGGCACGGCCTTTCAGGCCCGGGTGTGGGCGGCGCTGAAGCAGATCCCGGCGGGGCAGACGCGCACCTACTCCGATGTGGCGGCGATTCTGGGAAGCCCGTCCTCGGTGCGGGCGGTGGCTCGCGCCTGTGCGACCAACAAGGTGGCGCTGGCGATTCCCTGTCACCGGGTGATCCGCAGTGATGGCAGCCTCGCCGGGTACCGGTGGGGCCTTGAGGTCAAGCGCACGCTGCTTCAGAGCGAACTCGCGTGACCTCGTCCCACACCCTGCGGAGCTGGCTGCCCGCCTACCTCGTCCTTGCCGTCATCTGGGGAAACTCGTTCCTGTTCATGATGGTCGGATTGACCTCGTTGACGCCCGCCGGCGTCGTCACCACCCGACTCGCGCTGGGCATGCTGACGATGCTCGTCATCAGCGCGATCACTCGCTCACCACTGCCGGCGCGCAGGTACTGGAAGCCCCTGTTCATCGCCGCCTTTCCGATGTCGGCCGGCGGCTGGTTCCTGTTCGCATTCAGCGAGCAGTACATCTCGTCGGCGCTGGCGGGGATCATCAACGGGACCACGCCGCTGATGACGCTCGTGGCCATCCTGATCGCCTTCCCCGAGGAGCGCCCGACGCGTCAGCGGGTGATAGGTCTGGGGATCGGCTTCCTCGGCGTTCTCGTGGTGGTCGGCGTGTGGCAGGGATTGGGGTCCTCTACCTTGCTGGGCATCGGAGCCTGCGTGCTGGCCGTCATCGGATACGGCATCTCCTATCCGTATGTGCGTCGCCACCTCGCGACCGGACGACCCGATGCGCTGCCACCGCTGACCCTGGCGACCGGACTGATGATCATGGGCTGGCTGCAGACCCTGCCGTTCGTCGCCGTGACCGGCTACTCACACGATCCGATCACCCCTCAGGTCATCGGGGTGATGCTGGCGCTGGGTGTCCTCGGCAGTGGCGTGGCCTACGTGCTCAACTTCCGGGTGATCAACAACTCCGATGCCACGACGGCCAGCACAGTCACGTTCGTCGTCACGATTGTGGCGGTCATCTCTGGCGCGGTGTTCCTCGGCGAGGACATCACGTGGAATCAGCCCACGGGGGCGCTCCTGGTGATCGCCGGTGCGATGGTCGCTCAAGGCCTCCTGCGGCTGCCGCGATTCGCCGGTAGGTAGTTCCTCGGGGAGAATGGGGGAATCATGACTTCCAGCACCCCTTCTGTTGACACCGACGTGCTCATCGTCGGCGCCGGTCCCGCGGGCTCGGCGACGGCTGCCTGGGCAGCGCGCCATGGCCTGGACGTCACTCTGGTGGACGCCGAGACCTTTCCGCGCGACAAGCCCTGCGGTGACGGCCTGACCCCGCGGGCGATTGCCGAGCTCGACGAGCTGGGCCTGTCCTCGTGGTTGGACGGCCGGGCCCGCAACCAGGGGCTTCGCGCTGCGGGCTTCGGGCAGGAGCTCTACCTGCCGTGGCCCGGGGGCTCCCTGCCCAGCCATGGAGGCGCGGCCCCGCGGATGGTGCTCGACACGGCGATTCGCCGGGTCGCTCTTGATGCGGGAATCACGGCCATCGAGGGCGAGCGGGCTGTCGACGTCGTCATGAACGGGGATCGCGTGGGTGGCGTCGTCTTCTCGCATGGTGCCGGGAAGAGTGCCCCAAAGCGGACCATCACGTGTCGCCGCCTCGTCGTCGCCGATGGCGCTCGATCCCAGCTCGGCCGCACCCTCGGTCGGGAATGGCACCGCGGCACGGCCTATGGAGTTGCTGCGCGGGGCTACATCGACTCCGAGCGCAGCGACGACCCGTGGATCTCGTCCCATCTGGAACTGCGTGGCACGGAGAACGAGTTGCTGTCCGGCTACGGGTGGGTGTTCCCGCTCGGTGAGGGTCAGGTCAATGTGGGCGTGGGGACGCTTGCGACGAGCAAGCACCCCGCCGACGTCAACCTGCGTCAGTTGTTGAGCCATTACGCCGACCAGCAGCGCAACAACTGGCGCTTCACCGGGGAGGTGCGCGACCCGTGGTCAGCGCTGCTGCCGATGGGCGGTGCCGTCAGCGGAGTCGCGGGGGCGAACTGGCTGCTCGTCGGCGATGCCGCTGGCTGCGTGAATCCGCTCAACGGCGAGGGCATCGACTACGGCCTGGAGACCGGACATCTGGCCGCGCAGCTGCTGGCGGAGACGATCCCGAACCCGGCGCTGGACTACACCCGGCAGTGGGCGCCGATCCTGCGCCGGCAGTACGGCACGGCGTTCTCGATCGCGCGTCGCCTAGCCGGCTACCTGACGGTGCCGGGCCTGCTCCCGACCCTAGGGCCGATCGGCATGCGCTCGCGGATGCTGATGACTGTGGCGCTGCGCGTCATGGGCAACCTGGTGACCCCGGAGGACACCGACACGGTGGCGCGGCTGTGGCGCACCGCAGGACGGGCATCGATCAAGTTCGACGACCGCCCCCCATTCTCCTAACCCCCCCGCGAGCGGTGGATCCGCGTCCGAACGGTGGATCCGCGTCCGAACGGTGGATCTGCGCGCGAGTGGAGGATCCGCGCACGAACGGTGGATCTGCGCGCGAGTGGAGGATCCGCGCACGATTGGTGGATCTGCGCGCGAGTTATCCACAGCACGGACCCGTGTCTCACCGGTGATACATAGACGAAGTGAACGAGGTGAGTGTCCGAGATCTCCGTAACTACGGTGGCCAGATTCTGGATCGCGTGGAACGAGGAGAAACCGTGACGATCACCCGCGACGGGCGCCCTGTAGCCCGGCTCTCCCCGCTTCCTGCCCCTGGACTCACCGCGAAGGCCCTGGTTGAGCGGTGGCGTGCCGCACCCCGCATCGACGGGGAAGCGCTGAGGCGCGACATCGCCGAGATTTTGGACGTCGACCTGTGATTCCGGCCGAATCCGCGGGCCTCCTCGACACCAGCGTCGTTATCGACCTGGTGGTGAGTGATCCCCAAGCCTTGCCACGGGATCCCTACATCAGTTCGGTGACACTGGCCGAACTGGGTGTCGGACCGTTGGTGGCCCACACGCCTGAGGAGCGACAGCAGCGCCAGCACGTTCTCCAGCTCGCCGAATCGTCCTTCGATGCGCTGCCTTTCGACGCCTCGTGTGCTCGGCACTTTGCAAGCGTGGCCGACTCATTGAGACGCAACGGACGCAAGCACACGGCGCGTGCCTTCGATGCATTCATCGCGGCAACGGCGTTGGCTCATGACCTGCCGTTGTACACGATCACCGAGCGAATCAGTCAAACGATCTGCGGTGCGGATCTGCTTCCGCGTCAGATCCGTGGCACCGCTGCCCTCTTCCTGCACCTGGATGATCTGCAGGTACTCATCGAAGTGACGCACGGTTGTGTACGCATGCTCGGCGAAGCCATCGGCACCAGGGATCGTCGTCGTGGATCGCACCCATAGGAACGGATCCCCATCGGCGGCCTTCTTGGTGCCGTTCGTCAATTGTGTGGTCAGACCGCCGGGCTCGTCGCCGTCAACGCCACCCTCGTCACCCGAAGGCTGGTGTTCCCCTTCGCAGCGCTTGATCTTCTTCACCAGATCGTCGTAAGCCTTCTTGGCTCGTGCCGCGCTCGCATACACATGAATCTCCTGCGAGGCATCGCCTACCGCTGGGCCTTTCTGCGATAGATATTCGATGGAGACGATGTTGTCCCCGCCCTTGCCCTCCACTTCATCCGAGCCAGAGAGGTCACACAACCACGGATCATCCACAGATCCAGCGCCGGAATTCGAAACAGCGAACGCGTTCATCATCTTCGAGCCGCCAGCCAAGGACTTGCCCTCGGCCTTCGTCATCATGATCGAGTACGCGGTTGCCACATCCTGACTGGACAGATCGGCCGCGCTCGCCGGAGCCATGGAACCAAGGACCAGCGCCCCGCAGGCCGCTGTAATTCCAATAACGATGCGCATGCGCCATCTCCTTGTCAGTACCCGCAGTTGGGTTGTGCGAAGTATGGAGGCCTACTAGCAACCGGTCAACATTCATGCAGGCTCAAGGTGGGTGACTTGACCACGATCTGGTGCATACCCGGTGGCACACCTTTAGGGGACAACAACAAGCACCATCACGTCCGGATCGACCAACGCGGGGATGTCGTCGCAATCAGCGATCAACACCGCCGCCGGTCTGGGCAATGGCGACGCCACTTCGGCAACGAGCAAACACCCCCCGTTCTCCTAACCTCCCGCGAACGGTGGATCTGCGTCCGAGCGGTGGATCCGCGCAGGCGGGTTATTCCTTGGGACGGGCCAGCACGGTGACGCCGCCGACAAAGGTGCCGTTCACCCCGCCCATGAACAGCAGTACTCCCAGCCAGATCGCATAGGCCGCGACACCGGGCGTTGATGACGTCGACTCATCACGGTTCGTGAGCGTGACGAGCACGCCGATGAGCACCCCGAGGCCGGCGCCCGCGCCCAGACACGTGGTGAGGACGCGCCCGGGACCGTGCTCAGACTGCAATCCCCAGAGCCACGGGATCGCAAACCCGATGAGAAGGGTGAGGAGGACGACGCCGAGGACGACCCAGAGAAAGCCTGCGGGCGGCGGCAGATCTGATCCCGCAAGCATGATGGCCAGCCACGAGAGGCCGAAACAGCTCGCGATGATCCACGCGCGCCGACGATTCAGAACGCCCAGTCCTCTTCGAGGAGGGACTCCTGCATCACCAGCCGCAGCGGCTCCATGCGCAGCACGGCCGGCGGACCCTCAAGCAGGTCGTTCAGTGATCCCAGCATCGTCGCGAATCCTGGCGCCGATCGGTGCTCGTTCTCCGCGTCCTCGTCCTTGAACACCTCGAACAGCCAGACGAGGTTCTCGTCGTCAGGATCCAGTGACATCAGGTAGACCTCGGTGCCGGGTTCCTCCTCGAGACCGTCGGCATAGGTATTCAGCGTGTCCAGCAACGCGGCACGCATGCCTGGCTTCGATGTGAGTCGGACGACCATCGCCTTGCGTCCAGGCAGCAGGGCCTGAACGGGCACGTCAATGGCCTCGTCCTCGTCCATGTCAGGCGACGTTGGTGACGTACCAGTCGTAGGTGCTCTGCAGCCCGTCGCGCAGTCCGATGGTGGGCTTCCAGCCCAGCGCATTGATGCGCGAGGTGTCCAGCAGCTTGCGCGGCATGCCGTCGGGCTTGGACGTGTCCCACTCGATGTCACCCTCGAAGCCGACGACGTCAGCGACGGTTTCCGCGAGTTCCTTGATCGGCAGGTCGTCGCCCCAGCCGACGTTGATCGTCTCTGGGGAGTCGTAGTTGTTCAGCAGCATCAGGCAGGCCTGCGCAAGATCGTCGACGTGCAGGAACTCCCGCCGCGGTGCGCCCGTGCCCCAGACAGTGACGGAGGACGCGCCGCTGGCCTTGGCCTCGTGGAAGCGGCGGATGAAGGCCGGCAGCACGTGCGAGGACTCCAGGTCGAAGTTGTCCTTGGGGCCGTAGAGATTGGTCGGCATGGCCGAGATCCAGTGGCGTCCGTACTGCTCGCGATGGGCCTCGATGTAATAGATGCCCGAGATCTTCGCCATCGCGTAGGCCTGGTTGGTCGGCTCAAGTGGACCCGTCATCAAGGACGACTCGCGAATCGGCTGCGTCGCGTGACGGGGGTAGATGCACGACGAGCCGAGGAACAGGAGCCGGTCGATATCGATGGCGTGTGCGGCGTCCATGATGTTGGTCTGGATCAGGACGTTGTCCTTGAGGAATTCCACCGGATACGTGGAGTTCGCCATGATGCCGCCGACCTTGGCCGCGGCGTCGATCACGACATCTGGCCTAGCCTCGCTGATCGCGTCCATCGTGGCCTCGCGGTCGCGCAGGTCGAGCTCCCCCGACCGCCAGCCGATCACCTCGCCCACGCCCGCTTCCTCAAGCGCCCGAACGATGGCGGACCCCACGAGTCCGTTGTGCCCGGCCACGTAGACCTTGACCTCGGGCCAGTCGATCTGCTGCATGGGGCAAGTCTGTCACAGCGTTCATGTGCTCGACCCGACTCGCAGGTCCGCGCGGTGACAGGATGGAGGCATGCGCGTGGTGACGATCGAACAGCTCAAGAGCGTCCTTGGCGGCCTTCCGGACAACCCCCGCGTGGTGGCGTCCGGCAACTTCGCGACACCGAAGGTGATCCTCGGTGCCCTCGACGAGGCCCTCCCCTCGTATCGACTGCACATGCTCAATGCCCAGGGCGACATCCCCGATCGCGAGGGCGTGACGTACGAGACGACATTCGTGGGTCCGGCGATGCGCAATCACCCGCGGCTGAAGTACATCCCCTGCCGGCTCAGCCTCGTGCCCGTCCTCTATCGCGATCACTACGCGCCGGATGTCGTCCTGCTGCACACGTCCGCTCGTCGTCACGACACCGTCAGCCTTGGCACCGAGGTCAATGTGCTGCCCGCGGCAATCGAGGCGGCGCGCGAGCGCGGCGGGCTCGTCATCGCGCAGGCAAATCCGAACATGCCGTACACGTACGGCGATGCGCAGATCTACGAGCACGAGATCGACTTCCTCGTCGAGGTCGACGAGCCCTTGCCCGCGCACACGGCCGGTGCGCTGGACGACACGTCACGCCAGATCGGCGAGCTCATCGCAGCGCGCGTGCAGGATGCGTCGACGCTGCAGTTGGGCATTGGCGCGGTGCCGGATGCGGTGCTCGCGTCCTTGACGCAGCGCAAGGGCATGCGCATCTGGACGGAGATGTTCAGCGACGGCGTCCTGGAGCTCAACAAGCGCGGGGCCCTTGATCCGGACGTGCCGATCACGGCGTCGTTCCTGTTCGGTTCGCAGGAGCTCTACGACTGGGTGCATATGAACAGGCGCATTCGCATGCTTCGCACCGAGAAGACGAATGCCCCGGGCGAGATCGCGCGGCAGGCGCGTATGACGAGCGTGAACGCGGCGATGCAGGTGGACCTCTTCGACCAGGCGAATGCCAGTCGCGTGAACGGGCAGATCTACTCCGGCTTCGGCGGGTCGACCGACTTCATCGTCGGCTCCCTGCACTCGCGCGGTGGTCAGTCGTTCATGGCCTTGGCGTCGTGGCACAAGAAGGCCGACGTGTCGACGATCGTGTCGCGCATCTGCGAGCCGGTCACCAGCTTCCAGCACAGCTGGGTGGCCACGGAGAACGGACTCGCCCAGTGCTTCGGGCGCAGTCAGAACGAGCAGGCACGCAACATCATCGAGCATGCGGCTCATCCGAGTGTGCGGGACGAGTTGCGTGATGCTGCGGGTCAGATGGGCCTGATGTAGGAGATCTGTCCGTCAGGTCTCCTACGGCTGTGCGTGGGACTAGTACTGCACGGTGCGCGTGCACACCCAGCCGCCGAGATCGGCGTTCATCCACATCGCGTAGGACTGTCCGTAAGTAGGCAGGCACTCCTCGTCTGCTGACGTCCTCCCGTACTGCTCCATGATCTCTACTGGGAGTGAGGTGCTCGTGGTGCCACCCGGTGTTGAGGCCGGCTCACTGGCGCACAGTCCGGAGGCGGGCACGGGAGAGAGGTCCGGAGTCACTCCTGAGTTGAAGAGCGTGGTCCCCATAAACTCGGTTTGGGCCACCTGGGAGCCGATGGCGAAGAGCATGATTGCCCCGCTGCCACCGGCTCCGTTCAAGATGGAGAAGCCGTTCGTCAAGGCGCCACCATTACGCCAGAACCCTGTGACGGCCGATCCATTCCAGACGATCTGGTAGGGCAGCTCGGAATTAAAGGAGTAGGTGCCATCCCCAGTGCTGCCACTCTCGATGTCCGGATAGGTCGAGAAGTGGACGGACGCAGCCGTCAGGTCGTACGTGGCCGCGGCTGCCGTCCCATCGCCGGGCATGGTTCCCGTGGTGGTGAACGTGCCCAGGACGTTCCCGCTGTCCATGCTCCAGCACCACTTGGCGGGTGTGGAGGCGGCGGCGCTCCCGCCGGCTATCCCGAGGGAACCCGTGATCATCGTCGCCATCGTCAACACGAGCACGCTTCTGAGTCTTGTCATTCGGTGAAGTCGAGGCCGTAGGCTGCGCACCATGTTCAGGAAGAAGGACGCGGCCGACAGGAAGTCCTCCGGCAAGGCCCTGCCCCCCGGCAAGTACCGCATGGGCGGCGAGCACTTCAAGGACGACGACGCGTTCATCAAGACGGCCGTCAAGGACGTCAAGCGGCTGGAGAAGCATTGCGGCCTCAACGTGGACTCCCGGCTCCTGGACTGGGGATGCGGCGCAGGGCGGCTCGCCGTGGGGGTGCGCGAGCGGTTCGAGACGGGACGCATCGCGGACTACCACGGTGTCGATATCCAGCCCGAACTCATCGAATGGGCCGAGGCGAACCTCGCAGGCCCGGGCTACCGGTTCACCCTGCTCGACGTCAGCAATGAGCGATACAACCCGGACGGCACGCCCGAGCGCACGCTGGGTGCCGAGCCGGGCACCGTGGACGTCTTCTACGCCTACTCCGTGTTCTCCCATATGAACGACGAGGACACTCCGGCGTACCTCCAGTTGATCCATGAGGCCCTGGCTCCGGGGGGCCGGGCCTTCGTCACCTGCTTCGTCGAGGAGGACGTGCCGGGCTGGGAGGAGAACCCGGAGGGCTACGGCCCGCTGGAGTGGAAGGGCCGTCTGCACTGCACCCGCTTCGCCCGCTGGCATTTCGAGGATCATGTGAACGCTGCGCGTCTGGCAGTCGACCGGTTCGAATACGGACGTGAGACAGATGGTCAGAGCCTGTACGTCCTTCGGCGTCGGTGAGCGGAATTCCGCAGTTTCTGGGTTAGGGTCGTAAACGTCCTGACCCGATCTTGGAAGGTCCTTCCTCATGCGTCGTGCTCTGACCGCACTCGTCCTCGCTGCAGCTGTGGCCGTGACGGGTGCATCCCTCGCGGCTCCCGCCACCGCCGACTCATCCGGTGGGCCTGTCACCGACCTGAACTTCGGCATGCACATCCCGCTGATCTCGCAGGGCGAGCAGACATCCGTGAACGAGGGCACGATCCGCCTTTGGGACTCTGGCGTGGCCTGGGGCCAGGTCGAGCAGGCCAAGGGCAAGTACTGGTGGAACGGACTCGACGCCGCGGTTGCCAACGCGAACCAGCAGAACCTGCAGATCCTGTACGTGCTCGGCTCCACCCCCACGTGGGCAGCGAGCAGCACGAAGCAGGGCAAGTACCCGAACAAGGGCTCGGCCTCGATGCCGAAGAAGATCAAGGACTGGAAGAACTGGGTCACGGCGGTCGTCAAGCGCTACGGCAACTCGATCGACGCCTATCAGATCTGGAACGAGGCCAATCTCTCCACTTTCTGGATGGGCACGCCAGAGCAGATGGCGACCTTGACGAAGGAAGCATCCAAGATCATCCGCAAGTACGACCCGACGGCCAAGGTCGTCGCGGCGAGCACCACGGTTCGCCTGCAGAGCGCGTACAAGAAGTTCTTCCCGAAGTACCTCAAGGCGCTCAAGAAGGCCAAGTGGCCCGTTGACGTCATCTCCTTCCACGGCTACCCGGCTGCCAGCGGTAGTCCGGCGGATCGTGTGACCTACATCAAGCAGGTCCAGAACGACATGCGCAAGGGCAAGGTCCCGGCCAGCAAGTCACTGTGGGACACCGAGGTGAACTACGGCATTGCCGGGCCCGGGTCCAACCCGCGTCGAGTGATCATTGGACCGACGGCCGCTGCATGGACTGCCGCCACCTACCTCGACGACGTCCTCTACAACGTGGACCGCGCGTACTGGTACTACTGGTACGACAACTCCAACCTGGTGGGCATTCAGATGTTCACGGGAACAGAGGGTGCCGCTGGCTACCAGACCGCCCGCAACTGGCTGAGCGGCTCGTTCTACTCCTGCCAGGAGGGCTCGCCGAACGTCTGTCAGTTGGGCGACAACGACAACCCCGAGGTCATTGCGTGGCTGGATTCCGGGCAGGCTACCTTTACGGTGCCCGCGAATGTGACCCAGACCTGTGACGCACTCAACCAGTGCACCCCGGTCGCCCCGGGGTCGCAGGTGACGATTGGAAGCATGCCGCAATGGTTCGGAAATCCCGCAAGCTAGTTCTCGTCGCGGCAGCCGTCGCTGCTACCGGCCTTGTGGCTACGGGGTGCTCCTCCGGGAGCTCTGACACCTCCGGTGGTGGCGAGACTGCTGCCCCGTCGGAGTCAGGCGCTCCTGCGACGCCGGGCCTCCCGTCGTCCCTGATCGGCATGCACATCGAGGGCGTCGAGGGTGGCGCCTGGGCATCCGCCCCGTTCGGTGCCCTTCGTCTGTGGGACAACGGCACCGCGTGGTCGCAGATCGAGATCGAGCCAGGTGTCTACAAGTGGGACAACCTCGAGGGCGCCCTTGAGAACGCCCAGGACAAGGGCATGACCGACGTCCTCATGGTCCTCGGCACAACGCCTGAGTGGAATGCCAAGGAGATCGGCAAGGACGACTATCCGCAGCCGGGAGCGGCCAGTGCCCCCAAGGACCTCACCGCGTGGGATACCTGGGTGACCGAGGTCGTGACCCGCTACAAGGGCCGTATCTCCTCGTACCAGATCTGGAACGAGGCGAACCTCAAGAACTTCTGGAACGGCACGCCGGAGGAGATGGCTGAGCTCACCAAGCGGGCCTACGACATCATCAAGAACATCGACCCCGACGCCCTCGTGGTGTCGGCCTCGCCCTCGACCCGCCTGACCGGGCCGTTCCAGAAGTTCTTCCCGGCCTACCTGAAGGCCCTCGCTGCCAAGGACTGGCCTGTCGACGTCTTCGCAGTTCACACGTACCCGGCAGCCGACGGCGATCCGACGGCGCGTGGACTCCTCCTCGACGCGGTGAAGACGGAGCTCACCGCGGCCGGGGCACCGGAGCTGCCGCTTTGGGACACCGAGCTCAACTACGGTCTGGCTGGCCCGGGTGACCTGCCCAAGCAGGACATCACCGGGGCAAGGGCTGCTGGCTTCGTCGTCCGTACCTACATCGACGATCTGCGTCTGGGCGTCGATCGCTCGTACTGGTACATCTGGACACCGCGCGAGTACCCGTTGCTGGGTGTTCAGGCGTTCCCGGGATCTGACGCCGAGCAGGGCTTCTTCGCCCTGGAGAACTGGGTGCTGGGATCGCAGTTCGATGGCTGCACCGAGGCCGAGACAGGCGCGGTGACCTGCAACTTCAGCCGCGATGGCTCGTCGTGGGTCGTGGCGTGGGCACAGAAGGGTGACGTTGCGACGACGGCACCCGAGGGCACCGCCCTCGTGTGCGACCCGCTGGCCAACTGCCAGGAGTCGTCCGGCGGGGCCGACGTCACGCTGACCGAGGTCCCGGTCCGCTTCTACATCCAGTAGGCAACACACGTCGCGCACAGACGTGTTGGCAGCTGATTGAGAGGTTGCCAGCGTCGTCGTATGGCGACGACCGTGGGCGCATTCGAGGCCAAGACCCACCTCTCCGATCTGTTTCAACAAGTGGAGGCGGGCGAGCAGGCCCCGATCGCCAAGCATGGACGTCCGGTGGCGCGACTGGTTCCGGTCGCTGACTCCCCTGCCTCTGACCGGTCAGGAGACCGGGATCCACGCCTGCCGCTGCTACCGTGGTGCGACATCATCCGGGAGGTGAGTCGTGTCCGTGGAAGAGAGCAAGGTGCCCTCCGATCCCTTCGAGGGTCGGGGTTCGCTCTCGTCGACGCCCGACGATCTTCACCACACGATCCCGCTGAGCATGCCGTCGCGGATCGGCTGGGCCGAGGCCCACTCCCATCGTGACCGCCCTCATCTCCAGCGCGACCCCCTGCGCGTCTACGCGATCCGTGCCTTCTCGCTCGACCTGCTTGCCATCGTCGTGGCTGGAATCACGGGGTTCATCCTGCGCTGGGCCATCCCCTACTCAGTCGAACTGAACGACCCGACCTACGTCTCGTTCCTCATCGTGGTGGTGGTCGCATGGGTCGCCGTCCTCGTCCTTCGGGGGGCGTACGACACGCGCATCCTCGGAGTGGGCTCGGAGGAGTTCAAGCGTGTGGTCGCCGGCACGGCAACGGTCTTCGCAGCGATCGCTCTCGTCGCGTTCGCGTTCAAGCTCGAACTCTCGCGGGGCTTCGTCCTCATCACGTTCATCGTCGGAGTCCTGCTGCTTCTTGTCGTCCGGTGGAGCCTGCGCGCATGGCTGCGGCACGAACGGCGATACGGGCACTTCCTCCACCGGACGGTCGTCATCGGCGCGGGCGATGCAATGGCGGAGATCGTCGACATGCTCGATCGCGATCCTGTCGCCGGCCTCACCGTGGTCGACGTTGTCGGCGAGGTCAGTCAGGACTCCGACGAGGACGAACTCGATGCCTGGCTCGACGAGGTCATGACCCGCATCGCCCTGGAGGATGCCGACACCGTTGCGGTCGCTGCCTCCCCGGCCTTGGGCCCCAGGGTCATTCAACGCCTGGCCTGGAGACTGGAAGGTCCGCGTGTCGACCTTCTCGTCGCGCCGACGGTGGGCGACGTCGCGGGCCCGCGCGTGTCGATGCGCATGGCCGCCGACCTTCCCCTGCTGCACCTGGATGAGCCCCATCTGACCGGCCCGAAGCGGGCCATCAAGCGGTCACTGGATGTGCTCCTGGGTGTCGGTCTCTTCCTTCTCTTCCTGCCGTTCATGCTTATCGCTGCCGTCGGGGTGAAGCTGACCAGCCGCGGGCCGATGCTCTACTTCCAGGAGCGAGTTGGACGGGGCGGTCAGATCATTCGCATCGCCAAGTTCCGCACGATGTACGTCGGCTCGGACCAGATTCGAGACGAGATCATCGGTGCACCCGACGAGGACATCGCCGAGCGCTACAAGGCCGACCCTCGCATAACCCCGTTCGGTCGTTTCCTGCGGCGCTGGTCGATCGACGAGATGCCCCAGGTGGTCGCCGTCATCGCCGGCACCATGTCGCTTGTCGGTCCGCGGCCCGTCCTCGTCGACGAGATGCCGCTCCTGGGCGATTCGGACCATCGTCGTCACCTGACCAAGCCCGGTCTGACTGGCCTGTGGCAGGTGTCGGGTCGCAAGATGACGGACTGGGACGAGCGCATGCGCCTTGACCTGGAGTACATCGAGAACTGGTCGCCGGCCCTCGACCTCGTCATTGTGGCGAAGACCGTCAAGGCCGTCCTCATGGGCGACGGGGCGTACTAGCGCAGATCCACCGCTCGTGCACAGATCCACCGCTCGTGCGCA
>Ga0255752_10001490_pt1 | contig 27025 bp, 25 predicted proteins | sample 011ome_25_FD_179952 | JGI IMG/M metagenome (GOLD analysis project Ga0255752, IMG submission 179952) | Coastal salt marsh microbial communities from the Groves Creek Marsh, Skidaway Island, Georgia - 011512CT metaG (version 2) | ecosystem: Environmental > Aquatic > Marine > Intertidal zone >... | reverse complement strand
TTTAACATTCAACCTCAATTACTCAGAGGGTGGCGATTGGGATCTTAGCTTTGAACACGAAAGGTTAGGTCATACCAGCGCATCCATTGAACAACGGGGAGCCTCAGACATTCAATTAGGTTTTAATTCTTTACCTGTAGTTGATGACGGGGGTCTTTCATGGGGAGTAACTATCAATATAATTAATGATAATATAATAGAATTACCTGAATGGGATTTATTTCTCGATGTTGATACATATCTTGCAAATGCTTATGCTACATGCGAAGATACACAATATGGACTATCAACATACAAACACTGCGCAGTTTGCGAAAGAAGAGCAAAAACTAAACGCATGAAGGAGTCTGCAAAACTAACAGAATGCTTAAGCGATAGTTGCGAAAATGGCTCGAATTTTCTAGGTTCTAGATCTACTGATAGCTTGATCGAGTCTTACAGCGATTATTCGTCTATTTGTTATGGGAGCGACCTCACGCCTGCCGAGCAGTCTGCTTGTTACGACTATGACGATACTTGGCTTTACGACCATTATGATAGACTATGTCAGAATGAGTATGTAAAGGTTTATGATGATTGCGGTTGTATATGCGCTGAAGAGGGCACTGTTACCACATGGGCCCCGTATAAAAACTTTACACCCCTAGAAGACTGGCCAGACAACTGGAATCAAGCAACCATTACCAACACGAGTTGCATATCAAAAGCTGGAGATAGATCTAGACATTATTGTAGATATGTACTTAGCACTACAATGTTTGGACAGCAGGTATTTGACTCCACAAAAGAGTCAGCGATAGGTCAAACACAACAAGCAGGCCTTCAAGTTCAGGGCTCAGGTGGCACACTAGAATTAAGCGCTGAAGGTTATAATGACGGTGAACACTCTAATTTACGAATACTAGGTGTTCACATTGCACTAGTTGGCGAAAATGGAAGTATTGATAGTTCTGATGGTGCATTCGATGGCAGTATTTCTGTTAACACTGATCCAACGAATGGGATCTTAATAGTTAACTGGTCTGGAGCTTCCAATAGTAGTTGGATATTCGTCGTAGATTATGAATTTGCAAGCATAGGGGAAGGAGACTGCGGGACGCAAGACAACTTAGGTGGCGCTCCTAGCCCTGAAAGTGTAGCAAAATGGCTCCAAACTGGAGAAATTGGGCCCACTCCATGTGATTGGGAAGAAAATGAACCCACAGACGAGTGTTGTGTGCCCGATTCTGATGGCGGTTACAGATGGGATCATTATGCGATTGGGTGTCAACGTGGTGACGATGACGCACATTATCACTCAAGATGGTCTTGCGGAGAGACAAATGATTCTTGCGTGGATCAAAGTGCGCATATTAAAAATTATAACGAAAAAGGCGAATGGGATGGTACATATGGTTGTAAGGGCGGAAAGTCCCAACAAAGCACTTGCAAAAATACATACGACATAGAGGAAGCGTATGATAAGTGCTATGAAGATTGCGGATCTCAAAGCAACATACACGGAACAAATTGTTATAATGGCGCCAAAGGTGAAAACAGGCCTGATATTGCGTCAGATATATGTCATTGCGGCGGAGCATATAAATCTGAAGATACAAGCTGTGGCTGGCGAGCTATTATGAATAAAATTCCATATTCAATGTAATTTAATTCTTTACTTTTATATATTTTTATGTTAAATTATTTAGGTGCCTAAGCTAAATAAAAAAGAAATAGTTTTAAGAATCATTACTCCGCCCAAATCAATCAAAGGTCCATTTTGGACTAGAGAGTATAAAATATTAAATGATTTAATAAAAGAATTTCCAAATATTGATTTTTGGGAAAAAGTAAACTTCCATCAAGACTGGGATTCTTTATTAATTTTAAAATCAGAATACGGTAAATCATTATTAAAGAAAAAATACAAAGAGTTTCACTATAAAATACCCAAAAAAGAAAAAATTAAATTGACAAAAAAGTCTGGATATGATAAGATAGTCGAGATTAAACCTAAAACTATTCGAGGCTTTTTATCATGAGTAAGACACTAGATCAAATTAATAAATTTTTAGACGATAAAGATAATAAAAAATATCATTTCAATCACTTCAATGAAGATGAATATAAAATTCCGAGCGGTAGCCTTAATTTAGATCTTGCATTAGGTGGCGGATTTCCGTCTGGGGCGCATCGATTTACTGGTGTTAATGAAGGAGGTAAAACAAGTTGCGCTCTTTCCGTGGCTCGCAACTTTCAAAACCATTTCGGAAAAGATGGCATGGTTGTTATTGTAAAAAGTGAAGGGCGGCTTAGTAAAGAAATGCTTAAAAGGTCAGGAATCAAAACAGACCCAGAATCTTTTTTTGTTTTAGATTGTAATATTTTTGAAAAAGTTTTTGAGTTAATTAGAGATTTAGTTTTTAATAATGAAGATGGAAAAAAGTATATGTTCATTGTTGACAGTGTTGATGCTCTTTGCCGAATGAATGATGTTGATAAACCTTTTTCTGAAAGCGAGCAAGTAGCTGGAGGAGCCCTTGTAACCTCAGTCTTTCTTAAGAAAATGGTTCTACCCATCACCAAGATGGGACACATGATGATATTAACTTCTCAGGTAAGGGTAGAGGTTGCATCCAACCCATACGCAGCTCGTGGTGGCCCTAAAGTAAAGCAGGCTGGAGGTAACGCCATTAAACATTACGCCAACTTTATATTAGAATTTGAAGAAAGATACAACAATGATATAATGTGGGAAAATCCATCTGCAACTAAAATTGAAGACAAGGGTGACCCAATTGGTCACTATTGTAAAATTAGATTCCGCAAAAGTGTTAATGAAAAAACGGGAGCTCAAGTAAGATACCCCATTCGTTATGGTAGAACTGATGGAAATTCAGTTTGGAAAGAGAAAGAAATTATTGACATGATGTATCTTTGGGGATTCATCGAAAAGAAAGGTGCTTGGATATCATTTGATGAAGAAATGTTATCAGAATTAAAAAAACAAAACTTAGAATGCCCAGAAAAAATACAAGGCGACCAAAAATTACTAGAACTTTTAGATAATAATGGAAGTCTCAAAGATTATTTTTATAATATTATAAGTAAAATTTTTGAGAATGAAAAAGAATAAAATTTTTATTTCTATTGCTAGCTATCGAGATCCAGAGCTAATACCCACAATTGAAAATTGTATAGCCAATGCTAAAAACCCTCGAAATTTAGTATTTGGTATCTCTAGACAGTTTCATCCTGATGATAAATTTGATGATTTAAAAAAATATAAAAAAAGAAAAAGCTTTAAAATTATTGAAACAGATTATAAAAAAAGCTTAGGGGTTTGCGATGCAAGACATTATATACAAAAACTCTATGATGATGAAGAATATTATTTTCAACTAGACTCTCACCATCGCTTTGTTCAAGGTTGGGATGAAAAGCTTAAAAAAACACTACAAAGGCTGCAAAAAGACGGCAACACTAAGCCCATACTGTCTTCATATTTACCCTCGTATGACCCTGATGTTAAAAATGAAAATAGACTAAACGATGTTTGGCGCACATATATTGATAGGTTTATGCCAGAAGGTCCTATTTTTATTTTTCCAGAAAGCATTCAAGATTGGGAAAATTCCAAACCAGAACCTGCAAGATTTTTAAGTGGGCATTTCATTTTTTCTTTTGGCTCTTTTTGTAAAGAAGTGCCTTACGACCCCAAACTTTATTTCCACGGCGAAGAGAGTTCTTTGGCGGTTAGAGCCTACACTCACGGCTACGATCTATTTCATTTACACCGCCCATGGGTTTGGCATCACTATACAAGAGAAGGTAAAGCTCGACATTGGGATGATGTTCCTAAATGGGAAAAGTTAAACAAAGAAAGTTTTGCTCGATATAAAAAATTACTAGGCATGGATGGAACTCGCAGAGCTCACTTACCAAAATATGGCTTAGGCAAAACTAGAAGCCTTAAGAGTTATGAAATGTATTCTGGTATTCGCTTTAAAGATAGAAAAATTCAACAGCATACGCTAGATAGAAATCCACCCCCAGTTCCTTTTACGGTTAAATCTCAATATGAAAAAAACTTTGTTTCTGAGTTTAAATATTGCATAGATATTCATAAGCCTGCTTTTACTGAAAAAGATTATGACGTTTGGGTTATGGCCTTTAAAGACCAAGACGGACAAGAAATGGTAAGACTGGACGCGGAAGAAGAAGAGGTTAAAAATTTATTAAACGAAAATCCTAATGATGATTTCGTGAGGTTTTGGCGCAAGTTTGAAACATCAAAAATTCCATCAAAATGGCTAGTTTGGCCTCACTCCAAAAGCAAAGGCTGGATGAACATTATCGAAGGCGAGGTTCCGTTTAGTGGATAGCATATATATACAAATAGCAGCGTACAGGGACCCAGATGCCTCTAATACGGTGCAAGATTTAATCTTAAAGTCTAGTGGGAAAAACAAAATTAGAATCTCTGTTATAGATCAATTTTGCGAGCAGGATAATTATTATGATCTTAAAAAAGATTTTAAAAAAATTAAAAAAAGTCACACCAGTTTAGATTATGAAAAAATAAACTACAAAGAAACAAAAGGTGTATGCTGGGTTCGCCATCTTTTAAATAAAAAATATAAAAAAGAAAAATACACACTGCAACTCGACTCCCATCACCGTTTTGAAAAAAATTGGGATACTACACTAATTAATATGCTTGAAATGCTGCGCAATGACGGCTACCAAAAACCTTTATTAACAACTTATTGTCCAGCTTTTATTCAGCAAACTGAAGAAAAATTTCCATACGCAACACAAATGGATTTTGATAGATTCACACCAGAAGGAGCACTTTTTTTTAAGTCTGGAGTAATTTCAGATTGGGAAAACTTAAATAAGCCAGTCACCTCTCGCTTTATCAGTGGTCATATGATTTTTGTTGATGGAAAATTTTGCGAAGAAGTAATTTACGACCCACATTATCTATTTCATGGCGAAGAAATCAACTTAACCGTTAGGGCTTATACCCATGGTTATGATTTATTTCACCCCCACAAACCAGTCATTTATCATGAATACTCAAGATCCCATAGGCCAAGAAAATGCTGGGACGACGACCCCACTTGGGGATCGCAAAACTCTAAATCTCATTTAAGGAACAGAAAATTTTTCGAAATGGATGGCGAAAAAAAAGATATAGACTTTAAAGAATATGACCTAGGGACCGAAAGAACTATAGAGGACTACGAAGAATATAGTGGGGTAAGTATGGGTAGGCGCTCTGTTCAAGAATATACTACAGACCTCCACTATCCACCAAACCCAATTAAGCGAGACGACCCTGCCTACATAGACTCTTTTCTCCCAATTTTTAATCATTGTATTGATTTAGGATTTGATCAAGTTCCATTAGATGACTATGATTTTTGGGTTGTAGCTTTTCATGATAAAGATGGGGCCACTATTTTCAGGGAAGACTTAAATGAGCAGCAAGTCAAAGAAGTTAAATCAGATCCAGATGGCTATTGTAAAATATGGAAAAAATTTCACACAAAAGAAAAACCTGATCATTGTATTGTTTGGCCACACTCAAAAAGTCAAGACTGGTGTGATCAAATTAAAATAAAGCTTTAATTATAAAATTTATAATTTATGAAAAAATTAAAATTCAACAACTGTCAACCATTAAACCTAAAAGAAAGTCAAACATCATGAGCGTTCAAGGCCACTTTACATATGAATCCCAATTAGGGCATCTTGTTACCGCCATGCAATCACCCAAAGCCTTTGATGCCTTTCAGGCTCTATTTAATACAATTAAATTTAAAAGAGTCATTGAGATAGGTTCAGCTTACGGAGGCACGACTTTAATGATTAGGGACGCTTTAAACAATTCTAACCAAAAAGATTGCGAGATATGGACTTTTGATACTAATTATAAAACCACTCCAACTTCCATACAGTCTTACATCAGCAAGGGTGAAAATATTAAATTTTTTAATAATAATGTATTCAACACAAAAGTTAACCCTTGGGAAATATTAGACAGAAACAGTGATTTAGTTAAATTCATACAATCAGATGGTAAAACTTTAGTTTTATGCGACGGAGCTTGCAAGCGTTTTGAGTTTCCTATTTTATCAGAATTTCTCAAACCCGAAGATCATATTATGGCACATGATTACGCTAAAGATGATGCATACTTTGAAAGTCACATTAAAAATAAAATTTGGAATTGGCATGAAATAAAATTTTCACATGTTGAAGGAGCTTTTAATAAATATAATTTAGACTTTTTCATGGATGCAGACTTTAGTCGAGTTGCTTGGTTGAGTTCCACGAAAAAACAATGAAATTAAATTATATTGGACAAGTAAATAATAATCCAACAGAATGGTTTTGGACTTTTAATGCTAAATTTTTAAAATTATTAGAAAGCCGTGGACACTCCCTCTCTTCAGCTAAAAGATTAGACTCTCGTAATGCATCTGGTTGGGTTCATCATGAAGTTTTTGGCTATAAGACTTGTTTAAACGCAAACAATCTTTTATTAATTAATCCTAAAACAGAAAAAGTCGTTTTATTTACTACATTTTTTGACCTACGGCAGTTATGTGGAGGCGCTTGCAATTTACCTTTGGACAATATGTCTGCAATATATTCTGGCCATTTTGATGAAAAAATTATCTCAAGAGATGCTGGTCTTTTTCAAAATTTAATTAAACCGTGGTACTTTCGGCCTTGGAATAGAGAAGATTTATATCCAGAAAATGTTTATCAACCTGAAAATAATAATCTTTTCTTTAGGGGCATCAATATTTCTGGTATCAGAACTGCGGCAGCAGAGTTACAAAAATTGAATATCGAAGGCATTGATGTATTATTTTCTAAAACAAACAACAAAGACTATTGTAAGGCAATGCAATCTGCAGGGGTATGTTTCTCTTTATCTGGCATACGAGATATGTGCAATAGAGACATAGAATACTGGAGAGCTGGAGTTCCCTTTATTAGGCCACGATTTACATCCAAACTAATTGTCGACATTCCTGATGACGCTTATTTCCCTATTGAATGGGAATCAGATTACACCTCATGCACTCCGCGTCCCGCTAACCCGAAAAAGTTGGCCCTTGATATTGTTGAAAGGTATAAAGAAATTAGAAATAACCAAAAGCTACTAAACGAAGTAGGTAAAAACGGACACTCTTTTTATAAAAAACATTTTACAACAGAAAACATTCTAAATAAATCTTTTGAACTACTAGAGCGATCAGGCTTTTTAACTAATGAATAACGAATCTCAAAAAATTTTTTCAAATATATACGATAACTATGGGTTCGGCTCCACTGAATCAAGAAGCGGACCAGGTAGTACCCTTGAAGAAACTAAAAACCTTCGCCATAAAATACAAGAACTTATTCAACAAAAAAAAATTAAATCAGTTGTAGATTTTCCTTGTGGAGATCTTAATTGGATTAAAGAAATTTTGTCATCCATAGAATCATATACAGGCTGCGATATAGTTGAACAATGCATTAATATTAATAAGCAAAATTTCCCCAACCAAAACTTTCAATGCCTTGACTTAGCCTCAGACCCAATACCAGAAGCCGACTTGTTAATCGTTAGGGATGTAATTGGTCACCAACCCCTTGAAATTGGAAAGCAAATGATTAACAATATCCTTTCCTCTAACTGCAAATATCTATTAAGTACAACATGGGCAAGCAAAAACGGGGAATCTTGGAGGAAATGCAATACTGGAGATGTTGACAGGCAAAATGAAGGAGTTGATTTTGGATCATTTTACCCCGTTAATTTAATGGCGGAGCCGTTTAACCTACCAGAAGCTGAATTGTATTTTGAAGAAAATGTTTTTGTTGATAATTTTGATAAAGGCAATCGCAAAACTTTAGCACTTTGGGATTTATCTAAAATAAAATCTAAATTAAATATTAAAAAAGAATTAATTGAACATAAAAAAACTACAATAGTTACTGGCATATGGAATCTAGCTAGAGAATCCGCTGGGGCAGGATTCGAGAGGCCATTTAACCACTATATAGAAAATTTTAAAAAACTTTTAAAAACGGACTCACCGATGGTTATCTTTATTGATCATGAGTACGAGCAAATTGTATGGGATATTAGAAGTAAAAACAACACTCTTCTTATCCACAAGAACTCAGAAAGCTTTAAGTCGTTCCCATTTTATGATAAAGTTCAAGAAATTAGAAAAAACGAAAAATGGCTTTCTCAAAGTGGCTGGTTAAAAGAAAGCACTCAAGCTACCTTAGAATTATATAACCCAATGGTTATGTCTAAAATGTTTATGCTTAATGATGCAAGAATATACAACCCATTTAATACGGATTATTTTATTTGGGTAGATGGAGGCATTACTAACACAGTGCATGAAGGTTACTTTACGCATGATAAAGTTATCAATAAAATAGATCAGTTTATAAATAAATTTTTATTTATCTCTTTCCCATACCCTGATGGCCCAGAAATCCATGGTTTTTGTAGGTCTAAAATGGAAACATATTGCGAAGAAGACCCTCAGTATGTTTGTCGAGGCGGCATCTTTGGTGGGCATAAAGATTTTATCGCCGAAGCTAATTCTACATATTATAATTTATTATTTGATTCTTTAAATTCTGGATACATGGGCACAGAAGAAAGCGTTTTTACTATTATGGCCCATAAAGAGCCAAGTAAATATTCTCGCTTTGAGCTTAAAAGCGAAGATTGCGGCCTGCTTTCTTCTTTTTTTGAAACTTTAAAAAATCATATTAAATCAGAAGCCCCAAACCTATCAAGACCTATATCAAAAAAATGTTCTTTATATGTTTTAACTTTTAATTCGCCCGATCAATTTTCTAAATTAATAGAGTCGTTTAAGCAAGTGCCAGATTTTTTTGATATGGTTGAAAAGTATGTTTTAGACAATTCCACAGACCCTTCTGTTTTCGAACACAACCAAAAGATTGCTAATGACAATGCATTTACATTAATTAAAAAAAATAACATAGGCATATGCGGTGGAAGACAGTTTATCGCGGAACATTTTGCTGAAACTGACTCAGAATATATGTTATTCTTTGAGGATGATATGTTTTTAAACCCTCCCAGTTCTACAGGTTTCTGTAAAAATGGCTTTCGCCAATATATCCAAGGGCTTCTTCCAAAAAGTTTAAAAATTATGGCAAAGCATAAATTTGATTTTCTAAAATTATGTTTTACTGAATTCTTTGGAGACAATCGAACTCAATGGTCTTGGTATAATGTCCCACAAAATGTCAGAGAAAAATATTGGCCAGAATACCACAAGCTCCCAGAGCATGGCTTAGACCCTAATGCTCCGCTTTTATCTTTTAACAATATGGGTTTCGAGGACGGGTTAACATTTTTAACTGGAGAGATTTATTATGCTAATTGGCCTCAAATTGTCAGCAAGTCAGGCAATAAAAAAATGTTTCTAGACACAACTTGGGCTCATCCTTACGAGCAGACATGGATGTCTCATATTTATCAAGAAACTAAAAAAGGTAATATTAAACCCGCTATTCTTTTAGCTTCACCAATTACTCACGACAGATTTATTCATTACGATAAATCAGAAAGAGTTGAAAGTTAAATCATGTTAAATTGAATGCAAAATAAAAGTACAGTAGCCATACTTCTTTATGGAATTACTAGAGGTCAAGGTAGTATTGTCTCTCAAAAATTCAACGAATTTGTAATTAATGAATTAAAAAAACACTTTAACTTAACAGTGTTTTTGTATTGCTTTACAGTTACTGAAATGTTGGTAGATCCTCGCCGCCAAAAAAATGATGTTATTAAAATTGAAAATCAAGAAGACTGGAAACTTTTTGACGCTGATTTTTCTGGGGTGGAAGATCAAGCAATTTTTTCTCAAGGTTTTGATTATCAAAATTTTATAGGAAAAAGGATGGACTGCTTTAGGGATAAATATTACTCTATTCGAAATTACATTAATAGTTTGTATTGCCTACAGAAATGTTTTGAATTATCTAAAGATATAAAATTTGATTGCTATCTATGTAGTAGGCTGGATTTATTATATAGAGATAATATACATTTGTTATCCTCCGTTAATGATGTAATTAATAATTCAAATGAAAACATTTTATATTCTCCAGTTTGGAATCAAAGCACAGGTTTAAACGACAGGATATCTATTGGCAATTATAATGTAATGAACATATATAGCAACAGAATCAACCAGTACAAAACCCATAAAGCATTGCATCCAGAAAGATTTTTATTAGATTTATCTAAATCACATAAATTTTTAAATAAAACGTTTAGAATGTATGCTTCTAGGATTCGGGCGGATGGCTCAACACTCAACTGGCCCACTTAATGAAATTTAAAACCTTAACAGGCTCAGTAAGAAAAGTAATTGGCGTCCAAAAATACATGATAGACTGGGATGGAGACAGTAAAAGTAAATTCCAAAAATCAGTCAAAGATTTTTTAAAAAAATACTGGGAAAGACAAGTTATTTTTGAAGAGTTTCCAGTGGCTGGAACAAGAATGACATTTGATTTCTACAATGCAAACGATAAAATTGCTATTGAAGTGCAAGGGGGGCAACATACAAAGTATGTACCCTTCTTTCATGGTGGATATAAAAGTAATTATTTAATGCAATTAAAGCGCGACCACCAAAAGCATGACTTCTGCGAACTTAATGACATAAAGTTAGTTGAAATATATGAAAAAGATAAACTTTCAAAATCTTTCTTTAAAAAGTTAGATATTTCATTGTGAATCGTGTAATATATATAAATGAGTAACATCGACCCCGAAAACCTTCCCGCGTTTCAAATTCCAGACTCCTTGCTTGATAAACTGTATGAGTTTACGGGAACCGCTAGCGAACAATCGAAGGGTTTCTTGCTTACATATACCGATCAAAACGGCACCCCTATGGTTTTTTGTCGCGCAGGCAGCGCTGTAGTAGAAATGGGTATCAGAAAAGCTCTAGAGCAGTATTTGATTGAAATTGAAGGCGCTGATATACCATTTGACGCAAACGATTAAATATAAAACTTGACTTGCACTTAAATTAGTGCTATCATTATAGCCTTATGATGTACTCCTTTGACTTAGAGAAGCAATTATTAGCTGGATTAATAAACCATCCCGATGTCTTTATAGAAATTTCTCACTTCATAGATGAAGATGATTTTTATGATGAAAATTCACAAGTTAACCGCACAATTTTTTCGCTTCTTAAAAACGCAATAGAATCTGGAATCAAAACAGACTATGTTATGCTGGCAGAGAGGGCATCCTCACTAGGCATATCTTTTGAAGATAATATTAATATCGCTGACTATATACAAGCGCTTTCGCTCAGGAAAACAAATGCTGATAGCATTATGAGTGTTGCGAAGGACTTAAAGCAATTAAGCGTAAGACGGCAAATAGCTGAAGCTTCAAAGCAAGTTATTAAGAAAATGCAAAACGCTTCACCCGAAGAGCCCTTTACGCAGCTTGTAGAAGATTCAGACCGCATTTATAATGACGTCATTAATGTTTATGACAATGCTGCAGACTCTCCTGAAGATTTATTCAAAGATATGGAGGACATTATTGAAGATCGTGGAAACAATCCTGTTGAAGAGTTTGGCTTGATCGGCCCACACAAGAGGCTCCATGAATTGTACGGTTCTTTATTAAGGCCAGGCAATATTACAACCATTACCGCTAGATCTGGCGTTGGCAAAACTCAATTTTGTTTAGATTTTTGCTTAAAATCTTCATTAATTAATGGCGGGGTTCCTATCTTGCACTTTGATAATGGCGAAATGAGCAAAGAAGAACTAATGGGTAGACTATGTTCATCAATGTCTGGCGTACCACTACATTTAATTGAGACAGGTAAGTGGCGTAGGGCTGGCAAAGAAGTGGTGGACAAAGTTCGTTCTGTTTGGCCTAAATTAAAACAATACAATTTACATTATTATAATGTTGCTGGCATTAATGTTGATCAAATGGTAAACTTAGTTAAAAGATTTTACTATAGTAAAGTCGGCAGGGGGAATCAAATGATTTTTAATTTCGATTACATTAAAACTACTTCTGAAAATTTAAGTAATAAAAATGAGTGGCAAGTGGTAGGTGAAATGGTTGATAAGTTCAAGCGTTTAGTCCAAAAAGATGTTTTGTTTGATGGCGACCCAGTTATAGCTATGATGACTAGCGTTCAAAGCAATAGGTCTGGAATTACAAACAATAGAAGGCCTGAGAATATAGTTGAAGATGAAAGTATAGTTTCTTTGTCTGATAGAATTACTCAATTTAGCTCACATCTTTTCAGTTTAAGGCAAAAGTCTCACGATGAAATGCTAGAGTCTTCTGATTTTGGAACCCATAAATTGGTTTGCTTTAAACATCGACATTTAGGATCAGATTATGTCAGAGCCCTACAGCCTGTAAGAATGGAAGACGGGTCGCTAGTTAAAAATTCTTTGTTTTTAAGTTTTGATAATTTTAATATTACGGAATGCGGAGACATGCAAGACTTTGTAAACTCTCAAGCTGCGCAGGCTCATATGAATCTTGCCGATGGAGATGAAAATGAACTGCCCGACATATGATAAGTTCTGATAAAATAAAGCAAATCCTCGAGGAGCTTGGCTATAAACTTCACGACAAAGGTAAATACTGGCAAACTTCAGCTATTTATAGAAATGGAGACAACGAAACTGCTCTTCAAATTTATAAAGATACAGGCGCATGGAAGGACTATGTAAAAAATACTCCATTCATGACTTTTAAAAAGTTGTTAATTCTAACTTTAAATACGAATGACGCCAAAGAACTTTCAAAATATTTAAATAAAGAAGAAACATTTTATTTATCCGACAAATCAAAAACTTCAGACGAGAAGATAGAAATGGAAGATATTTATCCTGAGTCCTGTTTGTCTTCCTTATTACCTCACTATAAATTTTACAATAATAGAGGTATCTCAAAAGATATTTTAGTTAGTTTAAAAGGTGGCCTAGCCACCAAAGGTAAAATGTATCAACGCTTTGTGTTTCCCATTTATAATGAGTATGGTCAAATTCATGGTTTTTCTGGTAGAGATATGTCGGGCAAGGAGGGTCGCCCTAAATGGAAACATATAGGTAAAAAAAATACATGGGTATACCCCGCTTATGTTAATGAAAAATTCAGAACAACAGATAGTCAAGACGCTATTATTGTGGAAAGCATAGGTGATTGCTTAAACTTACTAGAGAATGGCTTCGAGAACGTATTTGTTTCTTTCGGTTTGGATGTTTCCTCAAAACTGCTATGCTATCTTGTCCAAAGAGGGTTCAATAATATTATTTTATCATTTAATAATGATGCAGGGAAAGCTGACAATAGGGGGTTAAATGCGTCAATTAAAAATTATTTAAAATTATTAAATTATTTTGACAAGAATAATATTAAAATTTGCTTGCCCAATAAAAATGATTTCGGAGACATGAATGAAAAAGACTTTAAAGATTGGTCTAATAAATTATCATTATATAAGGAAACCGATCAAACTAAAAAGGTTTTGAGTACGGCGAGAGCTTTATACAAAAACAAGCAACTACCTAAAACATTAATCAAAAACCTAAAATTAATCGATGAGCAAGCATGAATCAGCGTTATCCGCAAGCAGGATCAAGACATTACAGCAATGCTCTTGGAAATATTGGTGCAACTATAAATTAAAACTTCCAGATAAATCAAACGATGGTGCTAGCAGAGGTTGGATTTGTCACTTGATTTTCGAGCTCTTAGGCGAAGATAGGCATAAAAAACATTATAATGCTATCATTAAGAGTGGTTCAATATTTGATTGCGAACCAATCAACAGGCTCACCATGTATCATGCTCGCAGATTGAACGTGGATGATGACGAAAACCTATCGCTTATCGATAAGATGACAATCAATGGGTTGCATTGCGATTTCTTTGGAGAGCAGAGGTCAGCCCCTGATCAAGCTATCTCTGAAAAATCTTTTGACATATCAATTTCAAACGAAAATGTATCTTACAGAATCAAAGGCTTTATTGATAAGTTGTTTTTATATAACGATGAATCTTATGCGCTAATTAGAGATTTCAAAAGCAGTAAACAAGTATTTAAGGGCAAGGAAGTTACAGATAATCTTCAACACCTCATGTATTCCTTGGCCGTCAAGCATTTATATCCAGAATTCAAAACAAGGGAAAGTGAATTTTTATTTTTAAAATTTGATTTAACTAAGGATATGTTTGGGAAATCAGGCAATGGCGTTCTAGAAATGGAAATGGTTACCGATGAAGAGCTTTCTGGATTGGAGTATGAGCTGTCTGAAATTCAGAGCTACATTGACACTTTTGACGAAGAAAAAGCAAGGTCTAATTTTGCAGCTAAACAAAACTATCCTTCTGACGGGACTTTTGGTGGCCCATTAGCTTGCGGTAAAGACGGCTTTAAAATTAGTAGAGGTCAGCCAGTCTTAGATAAAAACGGAGACCCAATTCCTGCTTTTATCTGTTCATACAGAAAACCTTTTTCGTATTATGCATTAAAAGACTCCTCAGGTAAAGTTATGAAAACTTGCTTTATAGAAGATAAGGAAGACTTAATAGCTTCAAAGAAAGAAGGTCAGACCGTAGAACTAATGGAGTACAAAGGATGCCCCCACTGGGAAACACCCACGGAGTATTCTGATTTATTTGATTAATTAGTGTAATACTAATTATGATCTTTCCTTTTTTAGTTATGGGTTCTGCCCTTACTCTTGCTGGAGTAGCTGCATATTTTAGTATTATTGGATTAACCACCATATTCCCTGGTGTCTTTTGGGCTATAGTTATTATGGGTGGGTCTTTGGAAATCGGCAAACTTATCACTGCTGTTTGGCTTCACCGTAACTGGAAAGATTGTAGATTTGGCATTAAAACTTACTTAACTACAGCCGTGGTTGTTCTTTCAATTATCACTAGCATGGGAATATTTGGATTTCTAAGTAAGTCCCACATTGAACAGGAGGCTGGATCCTATCAATTTGTTTCCCAACAAAATGTAGTAAATAATAAAATTGAATCTATCGAATCAAAAAAATTATCACTCACACAAAGAAAAGATAACAATAATCAACTCAAACAAGAAGATTTTAATTTATTGAGTCGCCTAAATGATAGGTTAGGCATGCTTGACGATGCAGTTTCGGCGGTAAGAGAAAAGGGCGGCTTTAGTTTAAAAAGTAAACTGCAATCAATTGCAGACTCCCAATCATCAGAAAGAGCCTCTATCACTCAACAAAAGTCAGAAATACAAAAGAGGCTAGATGGATACAGAATTAAAGTGGAAGAAGAAATATTCCCAGCCCTAAGCAAACTAGAGGAAGAATTACTTAATTTAAATTTAGAAAAAAGCAAAATAGATTCTGAAATTAAAAAATTAGAGGCAGAGATTGGCCCCATAAAATACATTGCTGAAATAATTTCTGACTTCGGTGGCCCAAAGGTTGACGCTTCAGCGGCTGTAAGGATAGTTATTCTTATTTTAATATTCGTTTTTGATCCGCTAGCCATACTTCTCGTAGTAGCGGCCTCTGCTAGCTTTAGGGATGCTCAGGGAGGGCAATTACCAAAAGACTTATTTGAATTTAGGAATAATTTATTATCCGAACTAGAGGTGCATTTGTCAGAAGGTAAACCTGCGGAAACTTTTATTGAAAAGTATAAAATATAGCTTGACTTCTAACCATTTATCTGTTAAGATTGTGGTTAATGATACCGCTATTTAAAAGCCACTATTCAATAGGTAAATCTATACTGACTTTAAATCACCCCGACCAAGTTAAAGAGGGCTCATCAGACAGCGTTTTCTCCATACTGCATGAAGATCAAAAACAGGTTGTATTAGTAGAGGATTCCCTCATTGGCTTTCTTCAATCCCAAAAGGTTGCAAAAGACTTAGGCCTACAATTAATCTTTGGACTAAGAATGTCGTGCTCGCATGAAATTAATCCTGACACAAAAAATGGTTGTGTGCATAAGATTATTATTTTCGCTAAAAATGATGGTGGTTGTAAATTATTAAATAAAATATACTCACATGCCTTCTGTGAAGGTGAAGGTATTTTAGATTTAAATTTTTTGAATTCTGTTTGGGAAGAAGATTATCTTTCCCTCGCTATACCTTTCTATGATTCATTTATTTATATGAACAGCTTACATTTTTGTAGTTGCATACCAAACTTCTCTTTCACAAAACCTACTTTTTTCATTGAAGATAACTTCCTACCTTTTGATGAAGACATTAAAAATAAAGTTTTAAATTATTGCAAAAAATATAACCTGCCACACTCTTCAGCAAAAACAATTTACTATAATACAAGAGAGGATTTTGCGGCGTATCAAACATATAAATGCATATGCAGTAAGAAATTCAAACAAAGAACATTAAATGTTCCAAATTTTGACCATTTATCTAGTCCAGAATTCTCATATGAAAGTTATTTAGAACATGAAAGCGCTTAAATACTCAGACGTTTGCTTAATTCCTGCCTACTCAGAATGCCATAGTCGCGTTGACTGTGACCCCTCTATAGATTTATTTAGCAAGAAATACCTACTTCCAATTATTCCCGCAAACATGAAGTCAGTTATAAATATTGAAACATGTGAATGGATGAGCTCTCATGGCTTTTTTTATATCATGCATAGATTTGACCGTGATTTAGCAGAGGATGTAGCTAATGCTCAAGAGTGGGACAATATATCGTTTAGTGTCGGAGTTAAAATTAAAGATAAAATGGCGATACAAAAAATTAGCAAGCGAGAGCACCGCGTAGACTATTTAACTATTGATATTGCTCATGGACATTCACTCAGAATGAAGACTATGATAGAATTTATTAAACGTTATTTACCCAACGCTAGAATTATTGCTGGAAATGTAGCTACCCCTCGTGCAGTTAGAGATTTGTCAGAGTGGGGCGCAGATATAGTTAAGGTTGGGATTGGTCAAGGCTCTCCATGTACAACTAAAGACAAAACTGGATTTACTATGCCCATGTTTACTTGCGTAAAATTATGCTCAAACGTAACGCTTGATAACGGAGAGACTATTCCAATCATTGCGGACGGAGGTATTCGCTCGAATGGCGATATAGCTAAGTCGTTAGTGGCAGGCGCTAAAATGGCGATGGCTGGTAGCATGTTTGCTTCTTGCACTGATAGTCCTGCTTCAGTAATTAACATCAATGGCGTGAACCATAAAGCTTATTTTGGTTCTGCTAGTGCAGAAAACAAAGGTCACAATAACAATATAGAAGGAAAGTTAAATAAAATACCTAATAACGGAATGACTTATGGAGAAAAATTAAATGAAATTACCCAAGACTTGCAAAGCTCAATCAGCTATGCTGGTGGAGATGATTTAGATGCGCTCAAAGAAGTAGAATATTATCAAGTATGAATAAAAAACAATTATTAAAAATTAAAAAGGCAATGTCTTACCAAGATACTCCTGAACAAAAAAGAGTACTAAGGCAAATCAAAAAGCAATATATTGCACTGCCAGACAAAGACAAGCCTCAATTCATGCGCGAAATGCAAGAATTTTTCGACAAACAGGCAATTAAATGAACGAAAATTTACTAAGATTTAAGAAGGATCAAAAATATTTATTCTTTGATTTTGAAACTTGTTGTTTAAATTTAGGTTCTTTGGACAACAAGCCTTGGCAACTAGGTTATATTGTTATTGAAAATGGCAAAATCATTAAAAAGAAAGATTGCTGGATCAAATGGAAAGACTTAAAGATGTCAGACACTGCCGCCAAAATGACTGGCTGGACGAAAGAAAAATATGACAGTAAAGCCATGAACGCAAAAGATATTCTTGATGATTTTGAATCTTATTTATATAATGAATCTTATATAAATGTTGGGCATAACATATTAGGCTTTGATATTTATATTCATGGCATATACAGAAGGTGCTTAGGTAAAAACCCAGATTATTCTTATATCAAAAGATCTATTGACACATTATGTTTAGCTAAAGCAATAAAAAATAATATCAGTTATAGTAAAGATGATAATTTTTTCAATTGGCAATATAGATTAAACAATATGATCGATAGAAAAACAAAGAAAAAACTCATTGATCTCTGCAAGGATTATGATATTGCAATTGATCCTGATAAATTACATGATGCTATGTATGATATCGAACAAAACTATGAAGTGTTTAAGAAAATGTTATGGGAGGTAGAAATTTAATGCAAGATAATTTTTTAAATAATTTTACTCAATACGAAGATTATGCTCCTGCTGGAGTACTTTTACCTAAAATTGAAATTGACAAAAAGTTTTACTCTAAACTTGACTTATCTGAAGATAGCTCTAATTATGATTTTTTAAGAAAGCTTTGCTTAAATGGGGTTAAAGCAAAAAAAATTGACACCTTTGACAACAAGCAAGACTATTATGATAGAGTCAAAGTGGAATTAAAAATCTTAAATGATTTAGGGTTTATTGATTATATACTTTTAAATTGGGACATTTTAAATTATTGTCATGAAAATGATATACCTACAGGACCAGGCCGTGGCTCTGCAGCAGGATCACTAGTGCTTTACTTGATTGATGTCACAAAAGTTGATCCAATTAAGTATGACTTATTTTTTGAAAGGTTTGTTTCAAAAAGTAGGGCTAGGAAAATCGAGAAGGATGGAGTTACATATCTTGACGGCAGTCTTTTAGCTGATGTAGATAATGATATTGCTTATGAACACAGGCAGAGAGTTATAGAATACATCGAGCAAAAACATCCTGGTCGAACTTCAAATATATTAACATTAAATACCTTAAGCGGGAAGCTTTGCGTAAAAGAGTGCGGAAAAATAGTAGGAGAATATACTGAAAAAGAAGTCAACGATGTTAGCGCATTTATTCCTAAGAAATATGGCAAGGTAGCTCCTTTAGATGTTGCAATTGAAGAGAGTCAGCGCTTTGGAAAATGGGCTGAAGAAAATACTGAAGTTTTTAAGATTGCTAAAAAGCTTGAAGGTTTAAATAAAAATACTGGAGTACATCCATCTGGCATTGCAATCTCTCATCAAGCAATTTCAGAGATATGCCCAATACAAAAAACAAATGATGGAAGTTTTGTAACGGGTTACGATATGAACTGGGTTGCTGAACTAATGGTCAAATTTGACATTTTAGGGCTCAGAACATTGAGTGTCATATATGATGTTTGCAAAAACCTTGACATAGATGTTTACGATATTGATTTATCCGACGAAGAATTATTTAAACCCTTACAAGACTTAAGAAACCCACAAGGACTATTTCAAATTGAAGCTGACACTAACTTCAGGGTTTGCCAAAAAATAAAACCAAGCAACATGGAACAGTTAAGTGGGGTTGTAGCGATTGCAAGACCAGGCGCATTGGAGTTCGCAGATAGATATGCTGACTATGTTGCTACAGGTCAATTCCAAAGCGTTCATGATTTTTTTGACGATGTGCTTAACTATACAGGGGGTATACCATTATATCAAGAGCAGTTAATGAAGATGGCGGTAAAAGTAGGCTTCACTCTAGATGAGTCAGAGCAGCTAAGGAGAATTGTAGGTAAAAAGAAAATTGATCAAATGCCAGCATGGCAAGCCAAAATCAAAGATAAAGTAAGAGAAAAGAATTTACCAATACAAGTTTCTGATATACTATGGAGTGTTGCGGAAGACAGTGCAAACTATTCCTTCAATAAGTCTCACGCTATATCATATGCAACTCTGTCAGCTTGGACAACTTACTTAAAATTCAAACACCCCGAACAATTCTTTCTAAGTTTATTGAAAATGGCTCAGTTTGAACCTAATCCTCAGGACGAAATTTCAAAAATCAGTAGAGAGCTTTCTTATTTTGATATTAATTTACTGCAACCAAATTTAATGAAGTCTCAATTTGACTTCACTATTGATAAAAACAATATTCGATTTGGACTGAATAACATCAAGGGGGTAAGTGAAAAATCCTTAAAAGCTTTATCCGAATTTAGGGATTCTGAAAACGCCAACAAGTACGATATATTTCTTTCAGCCAAGCAGGCAGGCCTAAACATAGGCGTATTATCTGCTTTAATACAAGCTGGAGCCCTAAGCGAAGATGAAACTCTTAGTCGCCCTAGATTAGTGCTTGAGGCTCAAGCATTCAACTTATTAACCGATAGAGAGAAGAGAAATTTTATAGCGCTTGGGCCTAAATATAATTACGATATATTAGAGTCAATACATAAAGCCAAAAAAGAGTCATTAGTGGGTGACGATAATAAACCATTAATGAAAGACTCTAGGTTTATTACTTTTAAGAAAAAATATGATAAATATAAAAAAATATATGAACAAAATGTTAAATATGAAAAATTTGCCAACTGGTATTTTGAGAAAAAGCTCTTAGGTTATAGTTATTCATGCCGATTAAAAGAAGTTTTTGAAGATGAATATAATTCAATTAAAGATTCATTACATTATTATGCAATGGAAAGCGGAGAGCGCTCAAAATTTATAGGCGTAGTAGAAGATGGTTTCAGGAAGACTAGCTCTAATGGCAATCAATACATTAAGGTTTTATTGAGTGATGAACTTGGTAATTTCCCCGCAATCATGGTGGACTCAAGAAGAAAACTTACCTGTACTGAGTATATAGAGTCTGGAAATAAAATCCCCGAAAAAGATAATATTGTTATTGTCACGGGACGCAAGGCTGAAGATGTTGTATTTATTGATTCCATGTCTATAGTTGATGAAAAAATTTGCATGAAGCTTGCCGACTTGAAATAGTTGGTGTAATAATAAATTATACATGGAAGCAAACTTTACTCCTAGGTGTCAAGAAATTTTATCTTTGGCTAAAAAGCTAGCCGAAAAGTTTAGTCACAAAGAAGTGACCCTTGATCATATATTTTTATCTTTATTAAAAATTGATTCTTTCATTTTGCCCCACTTAGAAAGCGAGTTGGGAATTTCCTTTGAGCAGATTGAAGGTTTAGTTGTTGATTCGATATCTTATTTGCCGAAAGATTCCAACGGTGAATCAATTTTTTTTGCTGAAGAGTCTAGATTATGTCTGGAAGAGTGCTTCCTTTTATCCAAAGAAAAAGAGCATGCCTATATTAGCGTTGAACACATTCTCTATGTCATGTTAAATGATATAGGTAGTAGTATTGTAGATTATTTTTTTGTTTGTGATATAGATATCATGAAAATTCAAGTAATTCTTGAAGAAGTTTTATCTCACGATGTTATATATAACCCAATGTTGACTAACGCTCCAAACTCCGCAGCGAAAGAGAGCATGCAACAGCAAGCTTTGAGTCCTTCAAAAACCCTTGAATCTTATAGCGTCAACTTAAATACTTTAGCTAAATCTGGCGAATTTAATTTCATATGCGCGAATCCTACTTATATTCATAAGCTAGAAGAAACTTTATGTAGGAAAACTAAGTCTTGCGCATTGCTGGTTGGAGATGCGGGTGTAGGTAAAACTGCTTTAATTGAAAGTTTAGCTAAAAGAATTGTTGACATCAACACCAATGATTATTTATTAAATAAAAAAATATTATCCATGGATCTATCCTCAATGATTGCTGGCACTAAATATAGAGGGCAGTTTGAAGAAAGATTTAAGTCTTTCATTGAAGCTGCTAAAGCAGACAAAAATATTATTTTATTTATTGATGAAATACATACTATTGTTGGCGCTGGAAACGCAGAGGGCTCACTAGATGCGGCTAATATCTTAAAACCTTATATTGCTCGCGGAGAAATTACTTGTATAGGTGCCACAACTTATGAAGAGTATAAAAAAAGTTTTGCAGATGATCCAGCTTTAAAACGTAGGTTTAATCCTATTAAGATAGAGGAGCCAAATCGGGAGGAGGCAATAGAAATCATAAATAATCTATGTCAGAACTATGCAAATTTTCACACCGTTCATTATACTAGTGAGGCTGTCATTGAAGCGGTAGACCTATCAATGAAATATATTAACGACAGAAAGTTGCCCGATAAAGCTATTGATTTAATAGATCAGGCTGGAGCTTCAGTTAAAATTGCTTCATACAAAAAGCCAAAGATGGCCAAAAATATGGAAAAAGTTTTAATTAACGACGAAGTTGATGAATCGATTAAAAAAAATGTCTTTACTTCTTATCAGAAAGTTTTAGATAAATGGTCTAAAAATAAAATGAAAAAAATCGCAGAGGTTACCGTGAAAGATATTCGCAAAATTATTTCTGAAAGTTTAAACATTCCAATAGAATCACTAAACGAAACTCATTCAAAAAAATTATTATCTTTAGAAAAAAGAATGAACAAAGATGTTATTGGGCAAAGTAAAGCGATACAAAAAATATCTAATGCACTTTTTAAAACTCACTGCGGCTTAAAAGATCCCAATCGCCCCATAGGTAGCTTTTTATTTTTAGGTAAAACTGGAACAGGTAAAACATTAACCTCTAAATCTCTTGCTAAAAATTATTTTGGTTCGGATAAAAAATTAGTTTATTTTGACATGAGTGAATTCAGTGAGGCTAGTTCGGTTAGTAAATTTTCTGGAGCATCGCCAGGTTATATTGGTTATGAAAAAGGCGGAATCTTAACTGAAAAAATTAAAAGAGATCCCCATTGCGTTCTTTTGTTTGATGAAATTGAAAAGGCGCACCCTATCGTACTACAAACACTTCTTCAAATACTAGAAGAAGGCAGGCTTACAGACAATTCTGGGGATGAAACTTCATTTAAAAATACAGTTATAATATTAACCAGTAATCTAGGCGCAGACCTTGTCGACAAAAAAGGTTCGGTAGGCTTTTTAAATAAAGAAAATAACAATCAGGATAGAATATTTGAAGAAGCCAAAAGAAGGCTTAGCCCAGAGTTAGTAAATAGATTTGATGGTATTGTATTATTTAATAATTTCGAAGATTCTGATTTAAATAAAATAATTACTATTGAATTTAATAAAGTTAAAAAGAAATTAAAAGAAAGAAATATTACTTGCTCAATTAAGCCTCAAGCCAAAAAGCAAATATTAAAAGAAACAATAGATCAAAATTTGGGTGGTCGACCTATTCGTAGAATTATTCAAAATGAAATTGAAGTAGCCATAGCGAAGTTTATTATACTTAATGATTCAGATAGTGTAATCATAGATTACAAAGACGATAATTTTATTTGCTATGACAAACCCTTACGAAGATCGAAATCGAGTTAATTACGGTAACGAGTTTTTATATTTTAGTTTTGATGCAACAGGTTATCATTTTAATGATAAAACTAAAGATGACCCATCATGCTCACTTAGAAATATCCCTTGGACAGATTGCTCTGGAAATTTAATTAGGCAGCTCCATAGAATTCAAAACATAAATTATGGGTTTGGGATAACCTTTAAAGACGTTAATGAGTTTGGTAAAATTGCGAGAACTAATAGGGTAGCACTTGAAGCTCCAGATGTCACCATTGATTTTGAATATTATTTAGCTGATGGGTATAATGAGCAAGTAATGGGTTTTATTGTGGATGGAGAAACTCAAGCAATCCACAAACATTTAACCGCAAATAATAAAGGAGGATCGAACCTATTTATAGGAGTTGCTCCTGAAGGTCGTGATGTCATAGGCGCCAACCTAGAGTATGAGCAAGAGCGCAGGAGAACTATAGGAATAGGTAACGCTTTCTTAAATCAATACGCAGTCACCGCAGAGCTTGGCTCAATACCAAGGGCTAGAGTTAGCTTTGACGCTTTTAACATGAGATCCTATCAAGGCATTTGCAATCTACCTGTTCCATCTGTAGATGTTAAAAATGATTTCTGTCAGCCTGATTTAAATTTTAGCCTACCTGATACATATGAAAGTTTTGTATACGAAAGTTTACAGGGCCTTGAGGATATTGTTTATGAAGATGGAGCTGCAGGGTTAAGGCCAGGCGATATTAAAATTGATTTAGATGACGGCGCTTTTTTCTCAAAACAGGTGAGTGGTTTAAATAATTACAATGATGGCGGCGCTCATATTCAAGGCTTCACAATTAATATGTCTTTATCTACAACCAAATTACAGAGACTAGGTAGATCTTTTGCTTTTTCTAGAGCTCATGAATTTCCATCTACAATACAAGTACAAGTTCAAGCAATCGTCTCTGAACTAAAGGAGACCTTCTTGTGGGCAGAAATATGTAAAACAAAAAAGCATAATTTAATTCTCAGAATTGATGACTGCAGATCCCTTTCTGAGTGTGATGGACAACTCATTCCACATGAAGCGAACATGATTTATTACTTGAAAGGAGCCATCCTAGATCAAGAGTCTTTTGATTCTTCTGTTTCGGACAATAAAATTGTTAATTTAAATTTTTCGGTTCCCATTGGTGGAGCTGACGATAAAGATGATGGCATGTTTATTTTTGGTAAAAGCTATTTCCCAGACAGGCCATCCTTGCTTGCTTGGGGCAAGCCTTTATAATTTTTCTTGACTTTTCTTATTTTTACTGTATATTATATATAGTTCTTTAAAATTTTATGGGGGTGTACTGGATTCGACTGAGTTTGAATTCTTGCGCCGCAAGTCGAAGAAGCATCTGGCTTCGTAAAAAGATGCAAAAACATTACATGGCAATAAAAACCGTGTTAAAGCTCTTGGCTTCAAAAACCGTGTCGCTGCAAAGCGTTTTGGTTTTAAGAGGCAAAAGCTTGCCTTAGCAGCATAGTTCTGCTACCTCATAACTCTTGACGCAGATAGGGGGATTATGGGGTCATTAATCTGCACAACAGATAAAGGTTTACTTGTAGCACAAACTGCAAATAATTGAAACAAGTAGTTGGATGTCAATATCATAACTCTAAAAAAAATCGACTAAACTTGTAGACGTGCATGCTTGACAAGCATCAGGACGCGGGTTCAACTCCCGCCACCTCCACCATTTTTAAAAGTCAAAAATTATTAGCTTGACTTTTACGAATAAATATACTATACTGGCTTAAATGAACTTGCTATATAAAACAAAAACTTATCTAGTAGGCCACATGCAATACTTAAGTGGCAGAGATTGGCGTAAAGAAGTTACAGAAAAACTAGAACCCCTTAATATTACATGTTTCAATCCCTACGAAAAGCCTTTTATTAAAGACGTAGAAGAAGATGAAAACTCTCGTATCGAAATGGAAACTTGGATGAAGACCAAGCAATACGATAGAGTTACTGAAAAAATGAGAACAGTAAGATCGTATGATTTAAATTTAGTTGATCGCAGTGATTTTATTATTGCTCATCTTGTTCCTGATGTAGCGTCTTGGGGTAGTGCAGAAGAAATTGTTACAGCAGTAAGAATGAAAAAACCTATTTTCATTAGCATGGAAGGAGGCAAGCCTAAAGCTCCCTTATGGATGCTCGGCATGTTGCCTCATAAGTTTATATACAATAGCTTAGATGAAGTGATAGAGATGCTATACGCCATAGATAATGGCAACAAGCCAATTGATTCTGACCGCTGGAGACTTTTGCAAAAAAAGTTTAGATAAAACTAGAAAATTAAAATTATTAATATAATATTATAAAATGGAAACACAAAACAACCAAAACTCCAACCCTTACGCTTTACCGCCACATATTAAATCGCTTTTCTATAAAAACGTCGGACAGAGAAATTTATTTATTTCTGATTTACAGCATTTATTAAACTCTACATCCGACTCTGGCTCTAATATGTCAACTAGGGTCGAAGATATCATTAAAGAAATATCTAATTGTGAAGCTCAGCTATCATCTTTACAAAAACTCTTCCCAAGCCTTATTGAAGAGGAAGAAAATTTTCGCGAGTTTGCTTTACGCAAAAAGGTTGAAGCAATAAAACGTTCGGAAAAAAATGAAAATACTGAGCAACATGATAGCACTAAAGAGCAGAGCAGTACAGCGGAGTCAAGTCCACCTATAATTGATGGACAAAAAACAGATTTATATGAAGACGGAAAAGTCGTTACTAAATTTAAATAGTTTTTAATTTATTAATTAATAAACCATAATTAGATTCATTAATAAACTCTATCTTTATCAACTCATTCCTGCCAACCGTAATTCCTTCCTGTCTTTCTTTTTGGGTAATTAATTGAGAAACAAAATCATGCGCTCCATATTTTTTTATCCAATCCCAGTAAATACTTCTTTTACCCTCAGGGCATTTTATTAAATTTGTATAACCAAGGAAAACATTACTATATAAAGTAACATCTCTAAAACAATGAATTGAGCTAGGTGGCTCAGTTAATTCACAGTCATATATTACAACCATAAAACTATATACACATTATGTTAGAAGAACAAAACGCAAAATCAGATTGGAAAAAACGTGAAATGGGAGCTTTTTGGACTAGAGATAGTTCTAAAGGTAAATATTTGTCAGGCTCAGTAGAAGTAGATGAGCTTGGAGTTAAGAAAAAACTTAAGGTTGTAATGTTCCCCAACCGATATAAAGACAATGATAAAAAGCCAGATTATGTTTTGTACTTATCTCAAGACGCAAACCAAGAACCTGCGAGCTCAACAGAGAAACCAAAAGAAGAACAGTCAGAAAATTCAGAAATCCCAGATTCTTTAGTGTAATTACATCAAATGAATGTAGAATACGGATTAATTGGCATATCAGAACTCCTTAAAGAGAAAGAGCAAGACGGCTCTTATACCTTTTCAGGAATCACAGTTAAAAATTTTAACGCAATTAAAGAAAGTTCTGGTTTAGAAGCTGCGCTATCTGAGCTTTCTAATCGTATCCATCATAATCTTAATTTAACTGAAAATATTATTGATTTCTTACCAAAGATAAACGTATCCCATTACAGAATCAGTAGCTCTATATTCAGTTTAGTTTCTGATTTTTCTGACGCACTGGACATTAACTTAGACGATCTCCCAGACAAATTAGAAATTTTAAATAAAATCCGAGAGATTGGA
>Ga0255752_10001489_pt1 | contig 27031 bp, 25 predicted proteins | sample 011ome_25_FD_179952 | JGI IMG/M metagenome (GOLD analysis project Ga0255752, IMG submission 179952) | Coastal salt marsh microbial communities from the Groves Creek Marsh, Skidaway Island, Georgia - 011512CT metaG (version 2) | ecosystem: Environmental > Aquatic > Marine > Intertidal zone >... | reverse complement strand
GGGTTGAATTTTTTTGGTTGAACCAGAAGATAGTCGCCGGTTTTGTTTGTATCTACAATTTTCATTTTTAATTCCTTATAGGTGTTGTTTACTGTTGTGCCTCTATTATACATATATCGGCAGAAAAGTCAATAGGTCTACACCCTAATTCTGGAATTTTGTAGGAAATAATTTTAATCGTCGTAAGTCGTTATGTAGTAAGGGTTTACGTCAGTCGGCGCCGCCTCGCCCGCCCTAAGTCCTTATCTGCAAAGGGTTTACGTCGATTGTGAAATTAGCTATTCCATTCGCCGTGGTTGTGTGTCCAATCGCGTACCTCCGCGCGCTCCCAGTGTAGCGCGTCTGCCATTGCTTCTTCGCTTACGTGGTCATGGTCATCGTATTGATCTTCGAGCATTACTTCCGCGCATAGGTCGCACGTTGGTACGATGATGTTGTTGTTACGATCATCATATCTGTGTTCACATACTGAACAAATAAACATATTAAAACCTTTTGTGTGTGTGTGTGTGTGTGTGTTATCGGATTGTGCCGGTGAGACTATCAAGCTCACTTCTCAATCGAGCTTCGTTCTCTAGTGTAGCAACCAGAATATCAATGATTTGTTGCTTGTCGCATTGTTCCATCATTTCGCGGATTGCTTGTGCGTCTACGTTGTATTCGTTGTTGTTGTTTTCGTTATTCATTCTTAAAACCTTAAAAGTGTTGTTGTTTGTTATGTTATTATTATCGTCTATAGGTGTGACACGTTAGGTCACTAGTTGGTAGGAATCTCAAAAGAAACGTCACATTCGTTGGGGTTGTTGTATAGGCAGGTAACTTTGTTACCGTTGATGATTAACTCATCTGCCCAGACAGCAATGTGAAGAAGATGCTGTGAAACGCCTGCCATGCGAGCTTTGAAGATGATTTGATGCTTAGTCATGTTGTTTACCTTAGTAAGTGTTGTTGTTTGTTATACTGTAATTCTAACATAGTTATCGTCTATGTCAAACGCAATCTTTACCAATTTTCGATTTTAAGCAGAATAATAATCGAAGTCGATGCAATGTCCGTCGATATCGCACTCAATCTTAGCGATTTCCATATCGTCGGAAGTAATCTCGATTGTGCCATTAGCAGGGATAATGGCGGGGTCGATTGTGCATCCTACGGGATTGTATTCGCAGCCGAAGATTGCATCGTAAAGAGCGTCGATTGTGTTGAAGTCAAAAGTCATTTTAGTTTTCCTTAGAAGTTGTTGTTTGTTATGTCTCCCATTATACATACTTATCGGCATTTGTCAATAGCCACCTACACCTAATTTAGAAAAAAGGGGGTAATTATTTGTTCAGAAGATAACGGCGGATTTTTCCCCGTAAATGCCGGGGTGGTTCAGACACAACCAAGACAAACAATAATAATATGTCTTATCTAAACCATCTAGACTTGACGCTCTTGAAGCGATTTCTCATCAAATCGAGACAAATACATCGCCGCCAACCAGACACCGGTAAAATCATCGCCCAGCTTGCCGATGCCGGTGTTACAAGCCTCACAGATCCAGCCCCTAAATTGATTCGTTTCGTGACAATGGTCCAAAACTAGAGTCTTGTGCGATTTATTACCACAGCATTCGCACCTCTCAGGCATCTCAGGAGCCACCTTCTTCAATTCACGTCTAATCTTCGCCTGCTCCCTCACACAGTCCTTACAGCGCGAATCAAGACGGTCCTTGTACATCTTATGCGCAGAGAAGGCCGCCACACTCTTCTCCACCCCACAGATTTTGCATGTCTTACTCTTTGCTAACATTTTTGCACATCACGCATTCGTATTTAGTCTTGGATATCATCTTGAATACTTTCGTCCCGCACTGCTTGCACACGGGAGGCCCGTAGACATACCTTGAAACAAACTTCTCTTTTTTCTTGCTCATTCATACTCCTCCAGTTTCGTATTTCATCAACGGTCCTGTAGCATCCAACACATTGGGCGTTTTCTAATTTGCACTTTCCTATACAGGGCGATTTCATTTAATTTACCTTGATTTTACTGTAAGTATACAACCCCAGCTTTTATCCTACCAACAAGCCCCTTGTCGCGCAGGATATGAAACATTTATTAGAGAGCCACCAATCAGTTGTTCTTGTTGGGAAGGTTTTGGGTGAGAGCTGACCAACTCACTGCGTTCGATAAATTGTTTCGACACATCTCATTACTGAGACCATTCAACTGCCAAATGTGTCAGGCATGGTTAGTACCTGATTCCAACTCCTAACATTCAAAAGAAAAATTTCAATCTGGAAACCCCACCTTGGGAGGGTGCCACCGTCCAAGCGCCACAGACAGGACAGATTTTTAATGTGACAGCGTTAAAGAAATTGTTCTAAATCTAAATGCTCCGGCGTAATGCCACCATACTATATACTTATCATGCAAAAAATGCACAAATTATGGGTAAATTTATTTACCCTGTGTATATAACTAGTTGTAAACCCCCCAAAGGAGAAAAAAATGAGCGAAAAACCCAAAGAAATAGAGATCGAACTACAAATGCGCTCGACGGCAGAGCTTGATGAGTCTGTTAAATCCGACTTGGAGCAAGAAGACAAGTCGCTGGCGTCACTTTTTGAAGAAGAAGGTGAAGATGAAGCTACCTGAAGGTGTCACAGAGGAAAAATTCATGGTGGCTTTTAATTTTGTTGTAGATAAAATCGCCCATAAATATGTATTTACGTCGTTTGAGTGTGAAGATATACGTCAAGAGGCGTTTTTGATAGCACACAAGGGGCTTGATGACTATGATAATTCGCGCCCACTTGAAAATTTCCTATATATACACCTAAGCAACAGGCTAAAAAACTTCAAACGTGATAATTATTACCGTTATGAGGTTGGTGACGCCCAAAAAATGCAAGACATCAAGAAAAGCATACTCGAACCCATAGATATACATGAATTATATCACATTGCAACCGGCTCCACCATAGTAGACGACGCCCACCTATCAGAAATACATGAGTTGATTGATGAAAAACTTCCTGCAAACATGCGCTCGGACTATCTCAAGCTAAAAAATAAGGGCAAACTCACAAAAAGTCGTAAAATTAAAATAATAAAAAGACTACAGGAAATAATAAACGGAGAAATTGACAATGAAGAAGGGTAGATTCTCCAATGAGGAAATGCAATTTATCGAGCAGAACTGCGAGGTTCTTTCTCCAGAAGCAATAGCCAAGACTCTAGAGCGTGATCCTGAGTCTGTTCGTGGCTGGATTGCCGAAAAGGTCGGATTTTCTTCTTCTCAAAAGAAAGAGGCGGCTGTAGCTAATGAACTAAAAACAAAACCATACTATAAAGAGCTATCTCATCAGTTTTCACAAGAAGAATTGGAAATGTTTCAATTTCATTTCAAAAAAATGTGGAGCCAGTTCAAAGATGATGTGTTTCATACTGAAGAAATGCAGATAATAGATACGATCAAGTTAGAAATCCTAATGAATAGGATTCTACGGTCTCAACATGAAAATCAGGAAGAAATATTGCTTAACGAGCGTCTTGTTCAGAATGAAAAGGCGCGAGACAAAGATCAACGAGATATAGACTATATAATGAATTTGGAACGCCAGATAGCTATTCTCAGGGCCTCACAGGAGACCCTTAGTAAAGACTACAAAGATCTTCAGTCTCGAAAAGCGACGATGTTAAAAGACCTCAAAGGCACAAGAGAGCAGCGTATCAAGGCAATTGAGGACTCAAAACAGACGTTTGCATCGCTGGTGAAGCAAATCGCGACCAGTTCAGAGTTTAGGTCGAAAATAGGTATAGAAATGGAAAAGATGCGGCTGGCAACTGAAAGAGAGAAAGAACGGCTTTCAGAATATACTCAATATGAAGACGGTAATATCGACCAGCCATTTCTTACGCCCGAAACACTAATAGACAAGGACCAATAATGAAGGCAGTTATTTTTGGTATTACAGGACAAGACGGTAGCTATCTAGCAGAACTCTTACTAAGTAAGGGGTATGAAGTCGTCGGAGTCACCAGAAGATCAAGCACTCCAAACACAATTAATATTAATCACATCTTGCAAAATATCGTACTCGTAGAGGGCGATGTAACTGACGGATTTAATGTCAGCAAGATCATAGAAGAACATAAACCTGATGAAATATACAATTTGGCTGCACAGTCCCACGTCGGAACCAGTTTTAAGCAGCCGAATTTAACATGGGACATTACTGCTGGCGGTGTTTTGAATATCTTGGAGGCTATTAGATATTCTGACAGAAAAGACCAAATACGGTTTTATCAAGCCAGTAGCAGTGAGATGTTTGGTAAAAATTTCTCGATTACCAAAGGAAGATATGGGGACATCAAGTTCCAAGACGAGAACACTCCTTTTGTGCCACAGAGTCCTTACGCCATCGCAAAGTTAGCAGCGCACCATTTAGTGCGAAATTACAGAGAAGGGTATGGTATACACGGCAGTTGTGGCATTTTATTTAATCATGAAAGCGAAAGGCGTGGAGAAAAGTTTGTAACCAGAAAGATTACCAATTGGATTGGGGAATTTGAAAGCTGGCGCGGTGGAGAGGTCGTATTTGTAGACGAAGAAATCTATTTGTACGATCACGAAACCCAAGAAAGGATTTCATTCCCAAAGCTAAGACTTGGCAATCTAGATGCAAAAAGAGACTGGGGACATGCGGAGGACTATGTAAACGCGATGTGGCTCATGCTACAGCAGGAAAATCCAGACGATTATGTTATCGGCACAGGCGAAACACATAGTGTCAGAGAGTTTCTAGATGCTGCGTTTCGCAGGATTGGTATTGATGGCTGGAGTAATTATGTTGTTGTAGATCCAGAGTTTTATCGTCCAGCTGAAGTTGATTACCTTCTTGGCATACCAAAGAAGGCTGAAGATGTTTTGGGCTGGCAGAGAAATGTTAGTTTTAGTAAGTTAGCAGAAAGAATGGTGGATAGCGATGTCGAAAAGGCGAGACTACGGAGACCCGATTTACAAACAGTTTCGTCTTGACGTGCTAAAACGAGACAATTATACGTGTCAAATGTGTAATAATAAGGGGAGAAATGTTCGTCTGAATGTACACCACATAATAAAGTGGAGTTCAGCCAGCTCCCTGCGTCACGATGCAGATAATGGTGTAACCCTTTGTAGGGGCTGCCATAAGTCTGTGACTGGCAAAGAGTCACATTATGTTTCATACTTCAACGAGATAGTTAGGAGAAATAAAAAATGAGCTACGATAGATTTTCATCTTGGTCTTCCGGTGGTGAAGATGAGCAGGAAGACCCACAAGAGTCGCTAGAGCCTGTTCAGCCAGAGGAGCCTACAGAAGCGCCGGTATCATCAGATAGCGTCATAGAGGTTCTTGAGGCACTTGAGCCGGGCGAGAGCTATGAAGCCGAGATTGGTCCAAGATGCTTCGACCTAGTGTATATCCACATGAAAAAGACATCACCATCAAACAGGCCTTCATACAGGGATGGTAAAATATACTTTACTAAAGGTTAATAATGACAAAAAGCCAAATACCAAAATACACCGTAATAAAAGACACTAGAGAGCAGGATGGATGGTTCTTTAGTTCTTATGATAAGTGTAGTGGTATGGAGGTTGGAACGCTTCACACCGGAGACTATACTCTAAAGGGATATGAAGATGTTGTCTGTATAGAAAGAAAAGCATCTGTCTCCGAAATAGGTATGAATTTAGGAAGGAAAAAAGAGGCGTTTTTTAATGAAATGGAGCGCATGAAAGATTTTCATTTTCGCTACTTGCTGCTTGAGTTTTCTGCTTCGGATGTGATAAACTACCCAATGAGTTTGCTTGACGAAGAAGATAAGCGCAAATACGAACTTTACAAAAGCGGCCAGATTAAAAAACCAACAGGAAAGAGATTTGATATTGTTGACCAGACAAGACTTAGTGGTAAATATCTTATGAAGTCTCTCATGGAAATATCCATAAGGCGAGATATAAATGTTATTTTTTGCGACAATAAGTATAATGCTTTTATAATTTGCAACAGCATCTTCAAGAGACTAAATGAACTTTTTAATGGAAAAGACAATGACGCTCAATAGAGATATGGTTGGCGAAATTCATGGATATGGGATAGACGTAAAAAATAGGGAAATATACATAAATGAGTTTGATGATTCGGGTGAATCTGCTGGTGTGGATCATCGCATGTTGCAGAATTTTATAAAAAACATAAATATACTTAAAAGTCAAAACACTGAACCAATAACCATTCACATGCAAACAGTGGGCGGTTGCTGGTATTCCGGTATGGGTATATATGACTGTATCAAGAGTTCTAGGTGTAAGACTACTTTTATAGCATATGGACAGCTTTGTTCTATGGGTACGGTTATAATTCAAGCCGCAGCAAAAAGACTGATAACCGCCAGCTCTTCGTTTATGGTCCATTGGGGCAGCAGCGAAATAAGTGGACATTACCTAAGCTCGCAAAATCTAGCGGCTTTTGAGAAGTCCGCAGCGCAGCAGATGATTGATATTTATTCTGATAGGTGTTATAAGTCTGGTAAATTTTTCAAAGACTCAGGATATTCTTTGTCGAAGGTTAAATCATACATAAAAAGAAAATTAAACAACGGGGATTGGTATATGTCTGCTGAAGAAGCCGTATACTATGGCTTTGTGGACGGAATATATAAATGAAAGATCATTCAAAACAACTAGAAGACGCTTGGCTTGGTATTGACGTAGATGAGTCAACCTTGTTCAATCCTATGGATTTCGTTATGCAGGACTCTGACAACGAAAAACTGCTAGAAAGAATAGCTTGGTTAATGATGCGTCCAGAGTATTTTTCATTTGCATGTAAATATATATTAAATATTGAAGTATCTCCTTTCCAGTCTCTGCTTCTTTATGAGATGTGGAACAGAAAGTTTCCAATGCTTGTCGGTAGTCGCGGCATGGGTAAATCTTTTATATTGTCCGTTTACCCGTTGCTTCGCGCTCTGTTTATGCCTAGAAGAAAAATAATTGTTGTAGGCGCTGCTTTCCGTCAGTCCAAGGTTTTGTTTGAGTACATGGACACCATATGGAAGAATGCGCCAATATTGAGGGACTTGTGTTCAAGCAATAGTGGGCCTAGAAGAGATGTGGATAGGTGTGTTATGCACATCGGCCAAAGCACTATTACTTGTCTCCCGCTCGGTGACGGTAGCAAGATCAGAGGTCAGCGTGCTAATGATATCATTGCTGACGAATTTGCCTCTATTCCTAGAGATATTTTTGAAAACGTTGTTGCTGGCTTTGCTGCCGTTGCCGCTTCTCCAATAGAAAAGGTCAAGCAAAAAGCAAAAGAAAAAAAGGCCAAAGAGCTTGGGATACCTATTAGCGCCCCAGAAGACAGAGATACTGGCGCATCTAAATCGAACCAAATTATTTTATCTGGAACGGCATATTATGATTTTAATCATTTTGCTGAGTATTGGAAGAGGTATCATGCTATAGTATCTAGTGCGGGAAAAGAAAACAAGCTACAGGAAGTTTTTGGCGGCCCTGTTCCAGCAGACTTCGACTGGAGAGAGTATTCAGTTATTAGGATGCCCGTAGATAGGCTTCCAGACGGATTCATGGATAGCGGTCAAATAGCTAGAGCAAAGGCTACTGTTCACTCAGGTATTTATCAGATGGAATATGGCGCCGTGTTTACTACGGACAGTCAGGGGTTTTTCAAGAGGAGTTTAATAGAATCATGCACAACGTCTCAGATGAAGCCAATAACACTGCCTTCTGGAGATGTGTGTTTTGAAGCTATGCTAAAAGGCGATCCAAATAAAAAATATATTTTTGGTGTCGATCCTGCTTCCGAGGTTGATAATTTTAGTATAGTGGTTTTAGAGCTAAATAGCGATCATAGAAGAATAGTCCATTGTTGGACGACGACTAGAAAGCAACATAAGGAAAAGTTGAAATCGAAATTAGTAACGGAAGACGATTTCTATTCATACTGCGCTAAAAAAATAAGACAGTTAATGAAAGCCTTTCCTTGTGTTGAGGTCGCTATTGACGCTCAAGGCGGTGGGATAGCAGTTGTAGAAGCTCTGCAAGACAGAGATAAGATTGGCGAGGGTGAAGTTCAAATATGGCCCACGATAGAAGACAAAGAAAAAGACACAGACTATCACTCTGGGTTACATATTCTTAAATTATGCCAATTCGCTAAGGCTGATTGGTTGGCAGAGGCTAATCACGGTTTAAGAAAAGACTTTGAGGATAAGTGTGTTTTACTTCCATTTTTCGATACGGCTAGCATAGGTCTATCTATTGAGCAAGATAAGGTTTCTGGTAGACAGTATGATACGCTTGAGGATTGCGTGATGGAGATAGAAGAGCTTAAAGATGAGCTTTCCATGATCGTTATGACTCAGACATCAAGCGGCAGAGAAAGATGGGATACGCCAGAAGTAAAGCTTGGCGCTGGTAAAAAGACTAGACTGAGAAAAGATAGATACTCCTCTCTTATAATGGCTAACATGTCGGCTAGACATTTTACAACCGTTGAGAAAATAACAGAATTAGAAGTTGGCGGATTTGCTGAGTCTAATGCTTCTAGATTTGGAAATTCTGGCAAACTATACAATGGGCCTGCTTGGTTTTCAGATAAAATCCAAGATATCTATTAAATTGTGTAATAATAGTATTACCATTTCTATTAACAATACCATTGGGAAAATTAAATGTCTGACGATCTTTATCTAACATGGGATAACGAGTCTCAAAAACAAGAAGCATACAAGTCTACGGCTAACAATATTGACGCCTACGAAGGTATACAAAAGGCTTCTGCTCATTCATACGGCAGAAGAACCAGCTATATTGATATAGAGCCTAATCGCTCCGTCAGAACCAGCTTTAATAGAAGTGATTACAATGCTTTTCGTCCCGGTGAGGCTGTTGCCACCAAACAGAAAAGGCTTATTGCTCAATGTATGCAGGCATACAGTCGTGTTGGTATAATTAGAAATGTTATTGATCTGATGAGCGATTTTGCAAGTCAGGGGCTTGTTCTTGTACATCCCAACAAGACTATCGAAAAATTTTATAGAAAATGGTTTCAAGAGGTTGGTGGCACAGATCGCTCTGAAAGGTTCTTGAACTATCTTTATAGAACCGGCAATGTAATAACCCGAAGAAGCACTGCAAAAATAAACACGAAGCAAGAAAGAGCTTTGAAAAGCGCAGTCGCCGCTGACACAAAAATAGAAGATATAAACTTTAAAAGCAGAGAAATACCTTGGGGATATGATTTTCTAAATCCTTTAAGTGTTGATGCTGTTGGCGGTGTTCAACTAGGAAAGCCGGAGTATGTGATGAAACTATCGCATAATTCTCATCAGGCTTTAATGTCCTCTAATAATAAAAAGACGCTACCTCAAGATTTGTACAATAGATTAAAAAATGGTGAAAGAACCATACCTCTAGATCGAAATAAAGTTGATTTTTTCTTTTATAAAAAAGACGATTGGATGGTTTGGTCTGATCCAATGATTAGCTCTATTCTTGATGATATTATCATGTTAGAGAAAATGAAGCTAGCAGATATGGCGGCTTTGGACGGCGCTATTTCTAATGTTAGACTTTGGACCGTTGGTGATTTAGATCACAAAATTATACCGACTAAGGCTGTTATCAATAAATTAAGAGATATACTAGCCAGCAACGTCGGCGGTGGAACGATGGATATGGTTTGGGGACCGGAACTGAAATTTACTGAAAGTCAATCTCAAGTATATAGATTTTTAGGATCTGAAAAATATCAGCCGGTTCTTACGAGTATCTATGCCGGTTTGGGAATACCTCCTACCCTTACCGGCGCCGCTGGCGGTGGTGGTTATACTAACAACTACGTTTCGCTAAAAACGCTTGTCGAGAGACTAGAGTACGGTAGAGAGATACTATCTAGCTTCTGGAGAAAAGAGATAGCAATAGTTCAAAAGGCTATGGGCTTTAGATATCCTGCTGAAATACATTTTGACTCTATTGTTCTATCTGATGAAGCAGCCCAGAAAAAATTACTGATGGACCTTGCGGATAGAGATATAATTTCTCAAGAAACCCTACTTGAAAGATTTAGAGAGATACCTTCAATTGAAAAGGTTAGAGTTAAAAGAGAGGTTAGAGATAGAGATTCCGATCCGCTTTCTCCTCAAAAGGCAAGTCCATATCACAATCCACAACATGCCCATGATGTTGCTAAGATTGGCATAACCAAGGACATTGTAGACAATGAAGAATATTTTGAGAAATATAATATTCCTTTTAGTCCTCCTCAAGAGCCAGTAGAAAGCGTCCCTCAGAATAGCCCAAGGCAGGAGAAAAACGAGCCGATTCAAGAAGCCGGTCGTCCTATGTTTTCTAGAGATACGCAAAAAAGGAAACAAAAAAGGGTTCTACCAAAAAGCTCTGACACGACTGTAGCTATGTTATGGGCTATGGATGCGCAGGCGAAGATATCAGAAGTTCTATCTCCTATTGCACTTGCTCACTTTGAAAAGAAAAATATTAGAAGTTTAACCAAATCGGAAGTAGATCAGTTAGAGCATTTAAAATTATGTATACTTACTGGGTTGCAGCCATTTATGGAGATAGATGAAACAATAATAAAAAACTTGTTAGAAAGCCAGAAAAACCCACCAAGAGAATTCGTTTCCTTCGCGTCTGAAAAGGTTGAGCAGTTTGTTAGCACAAATAATAGACAGCCGAGTAGTAATGAGATGAAGTTAATTTACTCAACTGTCTTTGCTGAATTGAGCGATTTTTAACCATAAAAAACCAACAAATCAAAAATTTGTGTATTATGAAACTGGAGGTATTCAATATGGAAATATATAAATCAGAAATAGAGGCCGGATTATCCGACCTTCTACAGAATAATAGTGTCGCATATTGCGCTCAAGCTAATCTTCATAAGGGTAGTATCGAGGCCGCTAAGGTTGTCATATCCGATGTTGATGTGCTTGAGAAGGTAATAGCTCAAAACAAGGACCAAATGGATTTATATTATCTTGAGTCCGTATTAGTTTCTACCGGCTGGAACAAAAATGATGACGTTTTTGATCCTCAAGAAACTTGGGCTGCTAGAAATACCCCAGAAGACAAACAATTCAATTTTATGCACAATGAAGATGACATCATTGGACATATAACTGGCAGTTATGTCGTTGACCACGAGGGTAATCAGCTTTCGCAAGAAGAAAAACCTGAGCAGTTTGATATTATTACTCAGGCGGTTCTTTATACTAGCTGGTCTGGAGAAGAAAAGCGCGAGCGCATGAATAAGATCATCGCAGAAATCGAAGAGGGTAAATGGTTCGTTTCGATGGAGTGTCTTTTTCCGGCCTTTGATTACGCTCTGCAAACGGCAGAAGGTCAAACAAAAATCATAGAAAGAAATGAAGCCTCTGCTTTCCTAACGAAGCATTTGAGGGCTTACGGTGGGGAAGGTACTTACGAAAACTATAGAATTGGCAGATTATTACGAAACTTAGCATTCTCTGGTAAAGGTCTTGTTTCAAAACCTGCTAATCCGCGTAGTATTATTTTGGACAAGAGTGAATATTTTGACGAATCAAAATCACAAACGTTAACTATTTCTTCAATCAAGGAGATGAAAATGTCAGATCACGATAAGCAGATCGAAGATTTGCGAGCAGAGTTGGCAGAAGCAAAAGCTGCTAACGAAGCACTAAAAGGGCAGGTTGTTGCAGAGCAGCAGTCTGAGTTTGAAGCCAAGATCCAAGCTTTAGAAGCTACTATTGCGGAGCAAGCTGGCACAATCGAGGCAAAAGACGCAACGATTGCGGAGCAGGCTGAAGCAATCAAGAATGGCGAAGAAGACATGAAAAATAAAATGGATGAGCTTCGCGAGATGAAAAAGAAAGAGGCCATGATGAAGCGTAAGGCACAGCTAGAAGAAGCTGGTCTTGACGCCGAAGAAGCTTCTGCTACTGTCGAGTCTTTTGATGGCGTAAACGATGAAGCTTTCGAGGCTGTCGTTGCTGTCATGAAGAAAAAGTATGCTAAAGAGTACGACGACAAAAAAGAAAAAGAAGAAAAAGACGCTAAGGCGGAAATCGAAGAAGAGCTTGATGCAGCAGAAGCTAGCGAAGAAGTTCTTGAAGAGGCGGAAGCATCGGAAGAAGTGGCTATTTCTGAAGTAGAACCAGAAGTTGATCCAGCAGAGTCGCTCCGCAGTGTTGCAAGCGAATGGATTGGTTCTTTCTTGCAATCAACACCAAAAAAATAATTAATTTTTCTAAAGGAGATAAATAATGGCTCTTAAATCAGATAGAAGTGTTCTAGATACTGACATTTCGTTCTTCATGAACGAAGCAGCTACCAGAGGCGGCGTTGCTTCTGTTAGCACTGGAGGCTCTGGAGCAGCTATGGATCAAGGCGAGGCTTTGGTTACTTACGCTGCGCTACCATCCGGTGCTGTTCCTGTTGGACTCTTGTTGAACGATATGGTCAATATTGACCTTACTCGTCAGCATCTTAACCAGCACAAAGATGAAGTTCAGAAAGGCGGCAAGGTTACTCTTCTTCGCAAGGGTTATGTTGTGACTAGCAATCTAGAAGGCACCAGTCCAAGCGCTGGCGATCCTGCTTACGTTGCTCACAGCGGAAACTTGGCCACCAGCGATCTTTCGAGTGACGATACTGATGATGACGGTTCGACCAGACTTGTTGGTAGATTCCTTTCTGGTGTAGATCAGGACGGTTATGCTAAAGTTTACATCGACCTTCCTAACACAAACGTATAATTAAATTATAAAAGGAGATACTTAACATGTCGATTAAAGAAAGACCATCAGCAGAATTCATTGAACTGCTAAAGCGCTCTGGCGCTTCTGATAAAGCTGTCGCTATCGAAGCACAGCGCGAAATCGCCAAGGCTCTTGAGCTTCCTTTGAGAAAGGGTGTTCTGTTTGGCGATGTTGTTACCTCGATTTTCGAGACAATGCCTCTTGAGCCGGGCGCTTCTCCAGAGTTTCCTTTGGACTTGCTTTCACCCGGAAGCGAAGTAGATCACATCGCTTACACTAATCCCGGAAACGGACGTATTCCTGAGCGTCACGTTGAAGGTGATTACGTCATGGTTAACACCTACGGCATTTCTAGCTCGATTGACTTCTTGCTAAAATATGCTCGTGAGGCAAACTGGAACGTAGTCGCTCGCGCGATGCAAGTTCTTGAGTCTTCTTTCGTTAAGAAGATCAACGACGACGGATGGCACACCCTTTTGGCTGCCGCTGTTGATCGTAACATCTTGGTTTACGATGCCGATGCGGCTGCTGGTCAGTTCACCAAGCGTCTTGTAAGCCTTATGAAGACCGTTATGCGTCGTAATGGCGGCGGTAACAGTGTTACCGCTCCCGGACGTTTGACCGATCTTTACTGCTCGCCAGAAGCTATCGAAGACATCCGCAACTGGGGTGTCGATCAGCTTGACGAAGTTAGCCGTAGAGAAATCTACGTTGCTGGCGACGACGGTCCTGCAATCACCAGAATCTTTGGTGTTAACTTGCACGACTTGTTCGAGTTTGGCGATAATCAAGAGTATCAGTCGTACTTCACGACCGATCTTGGCGGATCGCTTCAGGGTGGCGACGTTGAGCTTGTTATCGGCTTGGATCAAGGCGCTAGCGACAGCTTCGTTATGCCAGTCAAGCGTGAAGTTGAAATCTTTGAAGACGAAACTCTTCATCGTCATCAGCGACAAGGTTACTACGGATTCGCAGAAATGGGCTTTGGTGTCCTCGACAACCGAAGAGTTCTTGCTGGCTCCTTCTAGTAATTATCGCTCGAAGAAAAAAAATGCAAAGCCGTTCCTTTTGGGGCGGCTTTCTTTTTAAATTGTGTATAATCTATATAGAGGTTTTACATAAGGAGATATTAATGTTTGGAGGCTCATCGTTTTCAGAGCTTTCTTTCGCTGAAATACCAAAACTAAAAGAAGGTATTCAGGGCAGTAGCGAAGTAGCAATACATTTCAATAAATCATTTTTAACATTTGTCATGCAGCTTAACCAGCAGGCAGATTTCGATCTCGCTATAAACAGTCAACAGGATCATTCATTAGAAATAAATAAACAAATAGAATTCTCTGTAGAGAGGTAGAAATGGCTCGCAAGGTCTATGATAGAGTAAAAGAGTATACCGCCTCTACAGGTATTGGTGGTATTTCTTTCATTGGCGCCTTTACTGGTTTTCAAAGTTTTGATAGTGTATTTACTAGTGGTGACACTACTTTTTATGTAATAGAAGAGCATAATCAGTGGGAAGTTGGTATTGGTACATACGGCTCTCACAACCTAGAGCGTGATACCGTTTTAAGTAGCTCTAATAATGGCAGCAAAATAAATCTCACCGGCAGCGGTGTTGTGTCTGTCACTTATCCAGCTTCTCAGGTTTTCTTTGCAGATGATGTTGTTGATGTTTCTGGTGTCGCGTACTATGCTAGCGGTCAAGCTGTAGAAAATGAACTACAGATAGCTTCTGTTAGCGGTTGGGCCAAATATTATGTTGAAAATCAAGACCATAGTGCAACAGCTGTTTCTGGTTGGGCTTCTTCTGAGATAGATCAGCTATATCTAGATGACGACCACGTATCTGGTATTGCCTACTATGCAAGCGGTCAGGCTGTTCTGAATCAGGGCGATATTGCCTCTGTCTCCGGTTTGATTGGTGACGCAGACTTTCTTCCCGGAGCCACTGGCGCTCTAATAGATCAAAATACTCAGCAAATAGCTTCCGTGTCAGGATGGTCTCAGGTTTACGTTGATAATGGCGATGCTGCCGTTAGTGGGTGGACGCAGTCTGGATTGGATGGCTTGACGGGAGATTTGTCTTCTCTGAGCGGCTGGACTCAATCTGGATTAGATACCGTTGTTTCCGACTTAGGTTCTGTGAGCGGTTGGGCGCAGTCTGGTTTAGATGGTCTAACTAGCGATCTGGCTTCTGTTAGCGGATGGACTCAATCTGGTTTAGATTCTGTTGTTTCTGATCTAGCATCCGTTAGCGGATGGACTCAATCTGGATTAGACGATTTAACTAGTGATCTTACTTCTGTTAGCGGATGGACGCAGTTTGGATTAGATTCTGTTGTCTCGGATCTCGCCTCCGTGAGTGGATGGACAACCGATAATTTTAATACGATCAATACAGACGTTGATTATGTTTCTGGCATAGCTTCTTATGCTAGTGGTCAAGCTATTCAGAACGAAAGCGATATTGCTGCCGTATCAGGTCTTATCGGCGTTGCTGACTTTTTGCCGGGTGCCACTGGAGCATTAATAGATCAAAATTCAGAAGATATAGCCACGGCGTCTGGCGCTCTTAGAGATTCAATAAATCAAAACATATTAGACATAGCCTCTGTATCCGGCCTGCTTACTCCGAGCGGAACAGATTTTTCTTTTTCTAATGCTATTTTGACATATTTCAATAGCGCTGGTGGAAGTTTTGAGGTTGATCTTTCTAGCATTAGTGGCGATGTTTATGCTATGATTGTTGATGGGGCGCCCACAACACTTGATACTCTTAATGAGATTGCCGAAGCTTTAAATGACGATGAAAATATAGCGAACACCCTAACAACACTCATAGCAACCACAAGCGGCAATTTACAATCTCAAATAACAGACAATTTAAACGATCTTTCTTCAACTTCTGGTTATTTTGAAACTAGAGTAGATGGCGCTGATGCTGAGATATTAGCGGTCAGCGGCTGGTCAGACAGCACATTCTCCACTCTTTTGCAAATGGAATATGTCTCTGGTATTGCGACATATGCATCTGGTAAAAGTGTTACCGGTACTCCTAGCGGTGTTCTTTTCTTTGATGATGCCGGTTCTGTAACGGGTAATAGTTCGTTTATATTCGACGGGGCGAATGTTACTTTAGATGGATATATTGACGCAAGCGGCGAAAGGGTTGTAACTAGTCCTGATATTCATCATCTTGTTCAGTTAACTCAGGCTGAGTATGATGCCATTACCCCAGATTCTGCCACGTTTTATATTATAACAGATGCCCCGTCTGTGTCTGGGTATTTTGAGTCTAGAGTTTCTCAAAATGAAACAGATATTGTTGCCGTTTCTGGTATTGCGGCATACGCTTCTGGGAATAGTATTTCTGGCAATCCTAGTGGTATTCTTTTCTTTGATGATACTGGGGCCGTTACCGGAAACAATTCACTAATATTTGACGGTCAAAGCATTACGCTTGATGGAACTATATTTGCTACTGGTGAAAGAGTAATTACTAGTGATGAAATATTTCACATAAAACAATTAACACAGGCTGAATACGACGCCTCAACTCCAGATTCTTCTACATTCTATATCATAACAGACGCTAGCGAAGACGCTGCTATTTCTGGATATTTTGAATCTAGGGCTGATAATGCGGATACCAATATAACGGCTGTTTCTGGAATAGCCGCTTACGCTTCTGGAAACACTATCACTGGAACCCCAAGTGGTATATTGTTCTTCGATAATTCTGGTTCTGTTAGCGGTAGCAACACATTAATATATGATGGCGTAGATGTAGCGCTTAGTGGTAATATTACCGCTAGCGGAAAAAGAGTTATTAGTAGTGATGAAATATATCATATTAAACAGCTCACACAAGCCGAATACGATGTCATAACACCAGACGCCGCCACTTTTTATATTATTACAGATCCAGACATAGAAGGTCCGGTTGTACAGCCATACAGAGAAGTTTCATCAAACACGACGATTCTTACTTCTGATTATACTATAAACGCCACCGCTGGGTCGGTTCTTACTTTGCCAACAGCCGTAGGTAATGGTGGATTGATGTTTAATATTAAAAATACAAGTACTGGAAATGTAATAGTTAGTGGTGTTGCCGGAGAAACATTAGATGGTGATACGTCCTTTGAAATAAGTACTCAATATCAGTCTATTAAGGTACAATCAACTAACTCTAATTGGATTATCTTATAATGAGTATAAAATTAGGTAATGCCGAAGTAAATGCTATATCTATAATTGAACCTTATAGTATAGGCGATCTTGGTGGCACTGATTATAGTGTAGGTAATCTTGAGCCAGATTGGGTTAGGCCGTCTGAGTGGATGGACATGCCCGTTATAAACTCTGGCGATAATAAGGTCGCTATGCTCATCGCCGTGGAGAGCGGTGTTCTTAACAAGGACATTGGATTCTTTCTTAGAGGCGCTCAAAGCAATTCTCCTAGTTATGCCACACACTCTATCATAGATTGGGGTGATGGATCTTCCGACCTCGTATATTTTGAGGGTCAGCCGGTTGATTATTATTATCATTCTTATAATTTTGACGACCTTCCAGAAAATACTGAATTTCTATTTGACGGCAAGTTAGCTAGACAGGTGATAATACAAATTGATAGTTCGGCAAGCGGCTTAGACTATCTAAATCTTACTAGGTCTAATGGTGCATATTACAATGGTAGAGATGTTCATTCTAGTAACGGTCAATCTTCTAACATTTTAGATCTTTATATTGATGCCCCGGATCTTAAAGTTATTTATAATGGAGGCTCACAACAAAAACACCTAGAAAGGATGCATGTAAATTGCGACAGTATTTCGAATATAACGCTTTTTAAAAACTTACCAAGCCTTAAAGTTGCGCATATATCGAGCGGCGCAACTGCGGGGCTGTCTTCGTTGCAAGAATTTTTCTTTGGGTGTTCCAAGCTTCAACAGGCCCCTTTTATCGACACCTCTTCTGCTACTAAACTTCGAGGGGTGTTTCAAGGTTGCCATAGCATTAAAACTATTCCAAATCTAGACACCTCTAGTTGTACAGATTTCTCTACCATGTTTTGGGAATGTCGATCTTTAGAATATATACCGGATTTCGATTACTCTAAAGCTACAACTCTTTCTCATACATTTGGGAATATGCACAATCTTAAAGCTGTTCCACACGGATTAAGATGGCCCACTGGCACATACGATTTCTACAATGGGTTTTATAATAATAAGGAAATGGTCTATGTCGCATCAGACATGAACACAAGCGGAATAACAAGCCTTAGTCAATCTTTTTGGGGGTGTACATCGCTAAAAAAGATTCCAGAGATATATTGCCCAAACGCCACGACTATGTTTTATGCATTTTACAATTGCGATTCATTAAAAAAAATACATTTAAAAGACATATCATCTGTTACGGATATGACCTACTCAATGTCTAATTGTGATGAATTAAGAGAAGTTACTGGAGAGAACCTGCCGACTGGCGTTACTACTTTTTTTACAACATTTTATCAATCATCAAAGCTATTAAAGGCCCCAGAGTTTTACACCGGAAACGCTACGAACTTGAATCATATGTATGGCAATTGCGATGAACTTGAATATGCCCAGACTATAGATGCCTCTAACGCCACATCTATATATGCTATATTTCAAGGATGCAGAAAAATAAAAGATGCTAGATTTATTAATGTTAATACTAAAATTACAGATGCGCGATACGCCTTTGATGCTTGCGAATCTTTAAAGTCTATTCCGTCTGGGTTGTTTGTTGATTACAATTCTTGCCCTTCTAGAGCAGATCTCATGTTTAACAGATGCTCTAGCCTTAGAGAAGTTAATAATATTGTTTTATCTGGTTGCATACAGAGTAACAATATTTCCCCATTTAGAAATTCCCCCGAAGGGTTAGATATTAGAAAATTTGGAAATATAGAGTTTGGATCTGGGGTGTATCTTGACTGGCTAATTCACAACAACGATAAAGTAACCAGCGTTCCAGATTGGGATTTTTCTGGTGTTGAGTCTCTTCATGGTGCCTTTTGGGACTGTAACGGGTTGGCTTGGAGTGATGTTAAAAACACAAAAACCACAATTCACTATTATAATTGCCTGTTAGGAAGCGGCGCTATAGAAAATATATTCAATAACCTAGCGAGTGGCGTTGTTGGACAGAGTATAGATATCAGGGATAACTACGGCGTTTCAGAGCTTCACCCCGACACCATCGCTATCGCAACTTCAAAAGGCTGGACTGTTACTACATAGGTACAAATAATGGCAAATTTAAAAGTAGGAAATACAAACGTCGGCAAGATTTCGGTTATAGAGCCGTATGAGGACGTGTATGTTGACAACACAGTAAGTGAACCTTGGGTGCGACCTAGTGAGTGGTTAGACATGCCCGTTATTGGCTCTGGTGACGATAAGGTTGCCATATTAGTTTATGTTCCAAGTGGTCGGAAATATGAAGCCAAGATATACGCAAACGGAACGTATGTTAGCAATTATGATAGACCAACTTATTATACCGTAGACTGGGGCGATGGGAATACAACTCTTGTCTCTGGTAATTATCCGTCTACTACTCATGTTAACGGCATCCAACATGCATATCACGAATATGACTACAATGATTTATCACCAGATTCAGAATTTATATATCAAGGTGTACTATGCAGGCAAGCTATTGTTCAAATGGACAACAGTGTTAGTGGATGTTATAATTTAGATTTATCTGGTTTTGGCCCAACTAATTACGAGCAAAATGCTCACGATGCTAACGTCAGAAGAGGTGCTAACCATGTATTAGACATACATGTAGCTTCTCAAAACCTCACTTACTTGAAGTTTTATGATAATTATAAGCCTAGATTTAGAAATCTAGAAAGAATTAAGATAGACAGCCCTAGAAGCATTGCCTCAATGTATCAAATGTTTTACCAGTGTGAGTCTTTGCGTTTAGCAATGCTACCAAGTGGGTTCACTACGGGGGCAACAGACTTTAGGTACGCCTTTTCTTTCTGCGAGAAACTTCAGGAGGTTCCATATTTAGATACATCTAGCGCAACACTTATGTACGATATGTTTAACCGCTGCTACAGCTTGGAAAAAATTCCAGATATGGATACAACTAATGTTACAAATTTTGGTAACTTTGCTAATAGGTGTTATGACCTGAAGGAGATGCCAAATCTAGATTATAGAAATTCTTATATGAGAGAGGCTTTTACTTATTGTAGAAAGATAAAGTCAATTCCTAGTGGGGTAAGTTTTCATAACTGTAGTTCTCTATACGGTACATTTAATCTTTGCGATTTACAAGCTCTACCAAATGATATTTGGGAGAGGTGTTCTGGTGTTCCCGACATGGTTGCGGCTTTTTCTAATAATAACAATTTAAGAAGTGTTCCAAAAGTAAACATACCGGATTGCACAGTTGGTTATTCTATGTTTGCAGGCTGTTCTAAACTAGAAAGTGTAGAACTTGGAGATGTATCTAACATACAGGTTACTGGATTTGTCAGTATGTTCAATGGGTGCAATTCTTTAAGAAGTGTAACATTTGACGACCCGGAAAATATAAAAGCTGATTCTACTAACTCTATGTTTTATAGATGCTTGTCATTAGAACAAGCGCCCTATTTTAACACATCTGGGGTTACAGACGCTAGATATATGTTTAACGGCTGCTACAATCTAAAGTCAATTCCTGCTTATGATTTTTCTAATTTAAGTACAGTTGGAATGACTAATTTCGCCTACGACTGTAGATCTCTAAAACATTTTGGTGGATTCAGGGGTATAAATAGTAATATTAGAGTTGATGCTTCTTTTATGTACTCTGATTCATTAAAAGAATTCCCATCTGGAATTTTCATAAGTCAAGATACATGTCCGGCGACTGGCTCGCAATTTATAAGACAGAGCTACGGAGTACGAAGCGCTCCTCATATCTACGCTTCTGGAAATAGTGCTAATTCGATGTTTTATGAAGCATATAGTTTAAGATATATAGATGGAGTTACATTTGGCGCGGAGACAAATTGCTATCGAATGTTTTATAGTTGTCAGAACTTGAATAGATTTCCAGAAGCAGACGGATCTCTCATAACAAATGCTACAGATATGTTTTTAAGTTGTGTCGAATTAGAGTGGTCAGATTTAAATAATGTCGGCGTATCTATTTCATATAGATCTAACTTTCTTGCTAGCGGTGCAATAGAAAATATATTTAATCGCCTCGCTAGCGGGGTCGCGGGTCAAAGTATTGATATAGTAGGTAACTATGGAACTTCCGAACTTCATTCAGACACTTTAGCGATAGCTACCAGCAAGGGTTGGACAGTTACAACATAAGGTATACAAATGGCAATTATTAAAGTAGGTAATAATAGTATAGGTAAGATATCGGTTATAGAGCCGTATGATGATCCTATTGGATATCAGGAAATTCAAACAACACCTTGGGTGCGCCCTAGTGAGTGGCTTGACATGCCCGTTTATTCTTCTGGCGACGATAAGGTTGCGATATTAGCCTTTGTCCCAAGCGGCTTACCTATGCAAGCACGCATAGAGCTTTTTGGGACTTACATTTCTAATGAAGTAAGACCAACTTTATCGACTGTAGATTGGGGTGATGGTAATTCCGTTGCAGTTAGTGGTACTGACTATAGAGATACTTATCCGGGTTATGTTGAACCGGCTGTGCATACATACAGCTATGACGACCTTTCTTCTGACACAGAGTTTGAATACAATGGTCGAATTTGTAGACAGGCAATGATAGAAATAACTAACGCTAGTGGCATGTATTATTTAGATTTAAGCGATTTTGCTGCTACTAACAATAAAACAGATCCAGATAGCTATGGAAGAGCCTCTGTTTCACACAATTATTTAGAATTAAGTATTAATTCTTCTGGGTGTGAGAATGTATATCTTCGTAGACATCCTCCATATAGAGGCTCTCCAAGACATTGTAAAAAAATAAAAATAAGATCGGACAAGTCTATTACTAATGGTCAGACGTTTTGGCAGCTTTATGAACTTGAAGAATTAGATATTGAAAGTGGTATTTTTAGAGATCTCACAAGTTTCAATTATATGTTTGCAGACTGTAGAAGACTCAAGAGCGTGCCTTATTTCGACACCTCTTCAGCTACCTCAATGGGGACCATGTTTAATGGCTGCTGGGATCTAGAGGAAATTCCAGATTTTGACACATCTAATGTGACTTCGTTTGGTAGCTTTGCTTCATATTGCTATAACCTAAAGAAAATTCCAAACATAGATTTTAGTAACGCCACTAATTTAAATAATTCCTTTTTTAATTGTACGACTATAAAATCTATTCCCTCTGGCATGAATATTTCTAATGCTCAAAATTTAGCGGGATGTTTTCAGGGCTGTACTAATCTCTCCGCTGTTCCAGATAATTTAGATTTTTCTTCTGCTACCACTACTGACGGTATGTTCCGAATATGTTCAAACTTAAAAAGATGTCCAGATTTATATCTTCCAAACGTTACAGACATGGACTCTATGTTTAATGGTTGTTCGACATTAAAAGTTTCACCAAGTATAGATGCTCCCGTCGCAACAAATGCCAGTCGCGTTTTTATGTCGTGTTATGGAATAAGAAAAGCGGGCTTTATAAATATACCAAGTGCTACAGACATTTCTTATTTTTTTAACGATTGCTATAATCTCCAGAACGCAGAGTTTGGCTCGATGACGGGCGTGCAAAGGTTAGATGGCGCTTTTGCTGATTGTCACGACCTAAATACTCTAAAAATGAATAGCATTGAAAATGCTTTACCCACGCACACGCTTTCCATGCTTGAAAATTGTAAAACCATTAAGCGTGTTCCAACAATAAACACCTCTAATTGTTTATATACCTATAGCATGTATCTCGGTTGCAATTCTTTACAAGAGATCCCCGAACATGATCTTTCAAACGTTATAAATTGTAGTTATATGTTTAGGGGCTGCGGGTTGCTAGTTAATTTTGGCGGTGTTACGAATTTTAGTTCTGTGGCAACAAATATAAACGGCATGTTCCAAGATACGCCCGTATCCGAGCTGCCCTCAAGTATTTTTACAAGCGGTTTTCCTGCTGGCGCATCGGCTCAATCTTTTGCTTGGGGGACGCATGTGGAATACATTCCAGTTCTTAACATATCGGGAGTCACTGACATTGATTATATCAGCTACAGCCCATTTAGAAGTTCTCCATTAAAAGGAATAGGAACACTTGTTATTGGGGATGCCAATGCTTCTAATACATTTAATACTTGCGAGTGGATTCAAGTAATACCAAGCGCCGACGCCTCTAATGCTCAATCTTTGACGAACTTTTGTTATAATGCCAATTCTTTAACTTGGTCAGATTTATATAATGTTAATAAAACAATTAGTTATTATGCGTGTTACTTAGGTAGTGGCGCCATAGAGCATATTTTTAATAACCTGAGTACGGTTAGCTCTGAGACTATCGACATAAGGTATAATTACGGAACCAAAGAGCTTCACCCGGATACAATAGCAGTAGCAACCAGCAAGGGTTGGACCGTCACAACATAAAAGGAGAAAAAAAAATGGCACATATAGAAGATGGTTTTTATAAGCACGATCAGGAAAGAAATTACATTCATCATGGCAATAATGTGTATAATGCTATGTATACGCTGTCGCGCCCAGAAAAAGACAGTTACGACCTACCAATCGACGGATGGTACTGGTTTGACACTCCGCAGGCCGCCTGTGAGTTTTTTGGGGTTGACATAGAAGAGCATGATTATCTAACTTATGATCCAGATCACGATGAAAATCTAAATCCGGGTTTTAATCCAGAAGAAGGAATAGATCCACATGGCATATAGTCCAGTACCAAAGCTTACCAATGGTAATGCTACATTTAATTATGATCTGAGTGTTAGTGGTATAGCAACGGCTGGATCTGGCTTGGTTTTGGTTGATCTTGTTCCGGCCACCACGACAAACACTCTATATAATGATGCTGGAACCCTAAAATTCAATGGTGCCGCTATTGGTGGCGGCGGTGGATCTACATACACGTCTGGAAGCGGCATAACCATAGATGGCGATGACAACATACACGTCTATGGTGGCAGTGGAAATTTCCAATATATTGAACTGCAAACAGATAATACGCTTATTCCAAAGATGAAGTTTACTGGCTCAGGCGTTACAGACACGCCAATTAGCCTAGAGGTGGCTTCTAGTTTTGAAAGTGCAACTGGCTCTGGTTCTGCTCTCTTGTTTCAGGGGACTCAGGGGCAATTATTCTCTATTACAGATAATCTCTCAAGCGGTACGATCTTTAGTGTTTCTGACATTACTGGCCTACCAATGCTTGAGATCGACGCTTCGGGACACGTTCAGATTGGGGAGTTTGCAGACGATATAACTCTACATCAGGCGGTTCTTCTTTCTGGGGGGGTTCCTTCTGACACAACAAATAAATTATATAATAATGCGGGCGAGTTGTACTTTAATGGTGCCAGTCTTGAGTATGATGACACCTATGTTTCTGGGATTGCAACTTATGCGAGCGGTCAGGTTATAGAAAATAAAGCCGATATTGTTTATATATCTGGTGTTGCTGCGGGCGGTATTACTGCTGAAGATTTAGAATATGTCTCTGGAATAGCTGTTTATGGGTCTGGTCTTGATAGTTATCTATTAAACCCTAGTGGTGTTGATGGTATTGCAATTACTTCTACCCCAGATCATGTAATATTTAGTGGAGATGCAACACTTGCTAGAGTGAGCGATCTAAATGTCATTTCTGGTGTTGCCACATCACAAACCTTACAATCTATTACAGATAATGGTTCTACAACTAATAATGCTATAACAATAAATAATGATCTTACAGCAGAGTTTATATTTGCTGAATTAGACGGCCCAATTGTCTTTGAATGTAAAAACTCAACGGGCGCACAGATTGACGCTGGAACTCCGGTTTACATTTCTGGACATTTTGGCACTAATGGTAAAGCCCTAATTGCTCCAGCCAGATCTGATGATTCTACTAAAATGCCAGCTATCGGTGTTTTAGAGGAGGATTTAATACATGACGCAGAGGGGCATGTAAACTCTTTCGGCAGAATACAAAATATTGACACTTCTAGCTTTACGGTTGGAAATACAGTTTATGTCGCCCCTACTGGCGGGCTAACCAATGTAAGACCTACAGGTATTAGTGAGTTAGTCCAAAATATGGGGAAGGTATTGCGCTCCGACGCAAGTCAAGGTAGAATATTGCTGCTTGGTCCCGGTAGATCGAACGACGTTCCTAATAGCGGTCAGTTCGCGGAGCTTACTGTTAACGGTCATTTCTCTGCCGTAACCAAGAGCTTCCTTATCGACCACCCATCTAAAGAGGGGATGAAACTTCAGTATGCCTCTTTGGAGGGTCCAGAAAACGGTGTTTATGTTAGAGGAACCACAAAAGACACGTTTATTACATTGCCGAATTACTGGCGCGATCTTGTACATAATAGTTCCATTACGGTAACTCTAACTTCAGTAGGATCATTCCAGCCGCTATTTGTGGAATCTAAGAGCAATCGCGAAATTATTGTGGGCGGCGTTTGCGGTTACTATGATTATGTAGTATACGGCGAACGTAAGGATGTTGCTAAACTGGAGGTTGAGTGGTAATGGGAGTAGGATATAATCCAAGGATTGTCACAGACGGGCTAGTTCTTTGTTTGGATGCTGCTAACAAGCGCAGCTATCCGGGCAGTGGAACTACGTGGTATGACAAGGTTGGGGGAAATGATGGAACGCTAACAAATGGTCCTACGTTTAGTAGTGATAATGGTGGGGGTATTGTTTTTGATGGTAGTAATGACCATGTGGCAGCTAACGACTCTGATTTGTTGTCTTTTACAAATGCTAAATTTAGTTTAGAGGTTTATTTCAAATACGTAAATAAAACAAATCGGTATAATACTCTCGCAGGAAAAAGAGACTATGGCGCTACACAGAGAGAATATAATTTTTTTGTTGACGAAGCTGTTTCTACACCAACCGTACAATTTATTATTTCAAGTAATTTGACAGCTAACTGGACATACGTTATAACGCCTGCTATACAAAAAAACCGATGGTATCATGCCGTAGCTACTTCTAACGCTGGCGTAGGCAGGGTGTATTTAGATGGACAGGTGTCTGCTGGTAATGCTAGTATGCACAGCGTTACAACCAACGGCAACTCGCCTTTTAGTATAGGTAACGCTTATAGCAACGGAAGCCCAACGCAATTTTTAAATGGTTCAATATCTCTTACTAGAGTTTACAACCGCGCCCTATCCGCCAAAGAAATCCTCCAAAATTACGAAGCCACCAAAGGGAGGTACGCATAATGGGTATCGCATACGGAACTACGACGCTTCATCAAGCAACTAAAGGTATCGTTCAAGACGGGCTGGTTTTGAATTTAGATGCGGGGGTTAAGGAGTCTTATAATAATGGCGCCAGTTGGTTAGATCTAAGTCCCGACAAAAGATCCGCAAGTTTCAGCAACGGCGCAGTTTTTGATAGAGATCATGGGGGTTTTATATATTACGATGGTTCTGACGATGTTTCTTATCTTGGAGATTCTTCTGATGAATTATTGCTTAATACCACAGGTTCTGCTTGCTGTTGGGCAAATTTTCCCTCCATTTGGCAAGGGGGTTCTAGTCTTATTATCAGTAAAAGAAGTTATAGTAACCCTAATTCATCTAGGGTTTGGTATCTTGGTGGATATTCTGCTGGTCCGGGTAGCAATAACCCAAGAGTCATGTCTAACGGTGTGCAGGCAGCCAATAACACTATTGTTTACAATACTTGGCAATATTTATGTTCAACTTGGACTGGGGGGAATGGCGGAACTACAAGTATTTATATTAACGGTTCTTTCATTATAGACGGAACTTCCTCCATCGCTTCTCAAAGTCAGACGGGACAGGTGGTAGATATTGGTAGATATGGATATCAGTACGGTGCTAAAAGATTAGCCGTAGTAAAACTTTACAACCGCGCACTCACTGCTGCTGAAGTCAGCAAAAATTTTAATGTTATGAGACACAGATTCGGAATATAAGGAGAATAAATATGAGTCACGATCAGTTTGACCACAGACATTACGTGGTAATTTCAGCGGACGACGTGCCGCT
>Ga0255752_10001485_pt1 | contig 27138 bp, 43 predicted proteins | sample 011ome_25_FD_179952 | JGI IMG/M metagenome (GOLD analysis project Ga0255752, IMG submission 179952) | Coastal salt marsh microbial communities from the Groves Creek Marsh, Skidaway Island, Georgia - 011512CT metaG (version 2) | ecosystem: Environmental > Aquatic > Marine > Intertidal zone >... | reverse complement strand
CCCTGTCTTAATGCCGCTCCGACGGTGGCACCTTCAGCTCCGAATATGTTTGTCACAATTGACTGTTTAAAGGAAGTTGCGGCATCTTTTGCAATGGCCTCACTCTGTCCAAATATGTTATCTACAGCTCCTCCTAAACCGCCTGCATAGCTGTCAACTTGATTAATGGCCTGTTGATATGCCTGTTCAAGATCACTACCATATATGTTGCCAGGATTGCTAATAGCGTTTAGTGGATTATTCTCTCTAATAGCACCAGTTAAACTGTCAATTGCGCCGTTAGTTATTTGACCAACGTCCTGTGACAATCTATCACCGACACCCTGGATTTTAGTTCTAGCGTCACTAGCACTGCTTACGCCTAAATCACCTGTACTTTCTGTCATCAACCCCTGTAAATATGAAGTTGCAGTTTTCTTAATAGTTTCGTAACTAATTTCAATCTTAGGTGAAGGGCTTTCAGGTGCTGCGTTGCTTAATGTTTCAAATGTTTCTTTAGCAGACTTAATATTGAACTCGCAGAAATTAAATTCATACTGAAACAACGGCTTAAAGTCACCTGATATTTCAGCGTTCTTTGTTTCAGATCCAAGCAAACCCTTTTTGAATTCTGTGTTAATGTCTCTAATCTCAGAAATCATGATCCACATTCTAAATCCTCTAAGATTCTTTGGTAGAACCTGGGTCCATGCTGCAAAATCATAAACCGAATCCCTATATAAATCCATCAAACCAGAAATTGCAAGATTGATTGATTCATTACAAGTGATAGTTAGTTTGGCCTCATCACCTCCCAAATAAGGCTCAGTCATGTTATATTCTAAAACTCTTGCCATTCCATCTAATGAAACCCAATACCATGGCATTTCACGATTAATCAAGAGCATGGTATCAACAAATCTTTCAAGCTTATCGGCTCTTTCAGTTTCTTTATAATGCTCTCTTAGAGTTTTAACGGCAATATCTTTATTAAAAAGAGGAGACGTAGTATCAAATAAAATTGTAAAGCTCAAATACGTAGGATCTTGATAAGGGTTCTTTGAACTCTTACCTAGTAATCCTTTTCTAAATTGTATTTGATTTGTACCAGTTGCCATATCCTATATATTAGTTTCCTACAGGGGCTATCATTTTCTCAACAACCTGTTGTCTAACTGGCCATTCTTTTCTAGATAAATGAAGAACCTGATTGATTCCATCTTCACCATTATACTTATATTCGATTCCCATGATAACGTAATATCCAGTTAGAAATTCATCGACTTTAAAAGCTTCCGCTTGATTATCGTCCTCAGTCTTGGTTTGATTCTTACCGGATTCCATCTGTTCTTGCTTCACTTCGAAACCAGCCTCTTTTGCCTTTTCATTTTCAGTATTAGCTACCGCGTTACTAGTGTTAGAGTAATTGTAAATGGTAACTGGAATCTTCATGTATCGATACAACGCAGGGTTATTGGTTGACAACTCGACTATTAACTTCATCTTATCTAATTCAACCATATTTTGAACATTATTAATAGATGAATAGGCATAGTTTAAATGAACGTTATCCGCAGAGTGTTGCATTCCAATGTACTTATGCTTGACAATAGTACCATATTCATCTTCCTTTGAAGTTTGATTACCCTTTAAAGGTACTTCGTTGTCTTTAATCGTGGAACTAACTAAGGATTCAACATCAAACTCAAGAAGCTTTCCACCCTCTTCATTCATATCAAAATACTGCAAGGTTCTCTTGTATCCATTTTCAAGAGCTACCTGAGTTGACATGTTAATTAGGTTATATGAGACAATGTGGGTTGCCGTACCTTCTACATTGTGGTGATTCGTTAAAATTAATTCAGCCTTGTTTTCAGCTGAACCTTCCTTTGGATCTTCTTTTCTTTCATCAAACAGGGTTGCTGAAATAAGTTCATCCATTTCAACTTCTTCTTCAGAATTGAAAACCTTTTGAACGTCAACGAAGTTTACGTAATAGTATGGATCAATAGAATAAGTTTGAAAGGTTTCATCTGAAATGTAAGAGTGTAAAACGGTCTTATCTAATAATTCATACTTAGATTGAAATGCCGCAATTCTTACCATTTGATCGTCTGTTGCGTCTACATTAGTCGCAACCCCTAACTTCATATCTTTAGCGATTGAAATGACATGGTCATACGAGTTTCCTAAACCGTAACTTTTGCAACTGTCATTATAAAATTCTGGAATCTTTGCAATTGCTCTTAGTTTGAACATTGCTCCTCCATCTTGTTTTTCAGCAGTAGTAACTGGAAGACCTGAGAATTCTAGAATATGAAAATCCATTCTAATGTCTTTATACGTATCGTTAAAGTCCATTCTGATCTTTAAAGATAACACATCTCCATCCCTAGGAAACTGTGAAACCGTGAATATGTCCCTAGAGTCTTGAAGGGTTGCCGTTATTTCGGGGTATTTACCCAATAACTTCATCGAAAATCTATCAATTTCATTAGGTTGAAATACGTAATCATTCAACTTAATATATGGTTGCATTCCGCCCTGAAAAGCAGAATGGTGATCTCCACCCTCGGATTCAGCTTGATCTGGCATTTTGATGTCTTCAAGCTTAATGGTAGGTTCAGTAATCGTAAGTAAGTGACTATTTAGACCCATTATTCTGTGAAGTTTGTAGGATTAGCACTTCTGATTCCATCAACAATGCTGTAATTGCTATCGCCGGTTTTGTGTCTGTTTGGTGGCAAGTTTTCTTTTGAACCGTTATCCAATTGTGCAGACTTTTGTTGTAAAAATTCTAGACGTTTAACATCTTTCTGTGTCATTCTTCTTTGTGAAACAAACTTATCCTTAGCCGAAGAACCTGTCATTCTTGTAGGCTTAATAAACTTAACAAAGTCTGTAGTATAAAGAGGTATTTCGAGTTCATCACCAACATTCATTGAAAAAGGATTTGAAATTCCATTCCACTTTAGAATTAAATCGGTCATTGAATCGTCTTTGTAGTATTTAAGAGCGATTAGATCCGGACGACCCTCTTCCTCCTCAGATACTCTATGATTTTGAAAAACACTAGTGTCTTCTTTGAACACTAGAGTAGGTTCAGTCATAATGGCCTTTTCGGCCGTAACCTTCTTTCTATCTAACGTATTAAACTTCATTACCCTTGTGCCATTTTCTTCATGATGTCGTTAGGACCATCTTTCATATCCCTATTGCCGTATGCTGAAACTTCAACGCCACCTTCACCGGCATCAACTCCACCTTTAGGAGCAAGATACAATCTACCTCTACCGCCATTGAACATAGATTCAATGTCTGACTTATCTCTTGGTCTAGCGTGTTTGAGTTCAACTTCAACTTTTAATTGAGTTGGAAATCCATCGTATGAAAGTTCGCCGCTGAACTGAAAGTCAGCTGACGCACAATACAGATTACCTATAACTGCGATCGGATTAAGTGGGTTACCAACCGTTAAGTGATATTGACCGGTTGCATCACCGGTTAGAAGTGCATTTACAGCTTCACCTCCTTGAGGAGTGTTAAACATTTTCATTAGCGAACCTCCAATAAGGTTATTTCCAAGTTTAGATCCCATTAGACCGTTTTGAGAAATGTCAGATGCAATGTTACCAATACCTTTCATCGCCGATCCCACCAAGCCACTTAGGAAGCCACCAAAGTCACCGCTTTTGATTTTACTCATATCACCAAACGGTTTGTTGAACTTACCTCCACCTCCTCCGGTGTATCTTACAGCACCTCCCCAGAAGTTACCGTTATTATATGTTAGAACTAAAAGGTTAGCCATTAAATCAAGGAAAGCAACCCTAGGGTTAACTCCCTTAAGTTGTCTTAGGTCATACTCAAATACTAACTTAATATCTTGTGAAAAATCAAGACCTTGACCTCTAACCGCTACCTTTTTAATTACGTTGATAGGACCGAATACGTGATTAGGATAAGTTCCTTTAGTTGCGTCAAATCCACTTTTGGCGTTTGCAGTTTGAGCAGCATTCATGCCGTTTGCAGCACCGTAAATTGAGCTAGCAAGACCACTTCCATTAATAAATCCACCTAACTTTCCTCCTCGGGCTCCGCCACCACCATTAATTTCTTGAAGCTGTGACTCTACCTCAGTCCAAGTAGTGCTAACCTTAAACTTTAAAATGTCTTCAAGCTTGTTGCCCGCTGCTTCACTCATCCAAGTCACGGCTCTTGCCAAATCCGGTGTAACTTTATCAAATGGTTGACCGTTTGCATCAAGAGACCTAACGTGAAGAATGTCATCTTCAACTGGCATTGGAAATCTTCTTAGGGTTAAAAGATAATCGTTAGAAATCTTACCATAATACTTAGCAAGAGCAAAGTCTGCATATTCATACTGATACGCCTTTCCACCTTTGTCCTTTGTGTATTCAATGATTTTGGTAGCAGTTGGGTTTCTTGACAATACATTTTCTGCATCTGTACCCGCAAATAGAGAGGGTTTATTATAGTACTCTGCTGCTGGAGAAGCTGAATGAAATGGAGTTCCTCTCCACTTTAAAAGAGACCAAGCGTTAAACAAAGACCAATAACCCTCTTCCCCTTCAATGGTATACTTAGCAACTCCAGCTTCTTTTTTCTTATTCTTGCTCTTATCACCTTCAGCTCCCGCAGCTTGTGAAGCTGAATCAACTTCATACTTTTCGGAAGTAATTAAATTTGGACCATACATTGGTTCAAACGAGGCAACTTGAGGATTGATAGTGTTCTCGTTAATTAGACCAACGGTTGGATTAACAACTGGAGGATTGTTTTTACCCTTACCAGAGAATAAGTTCTTCTTTTCTTTACCTCCTTTAGTTGAAACGTTCTGACCGGCTACTCTATCATATTGTGATTGTGCGTCTCTGGAAACACTATTCCAAAGGCCACTACCCTGATTAGAAACGTTACTTACGTCTTTATTAAAAATCGAGCTTAAAGCGTCGCCAAAACCCATACCCTATTGTCTTATTTTAGGGTATATATCAATCAATGCTATCCAGCTCTTCGAAGGTAGCCCGATGAATAATATCTTGAATCCAATTCTTTTTCTTTGGTTCCCTATCCTTTAAGAATCGTTTTAGAGCCATTTGGAAATCTTCTTTCGTATCAAAGTGATACTGTCCCTTTCTGTAGAAAGTTCTTGTCGACATTTCAAAGATGTCCTTGATTGATTTCTCGATCAAAAAGGATTGAACGGTATTAAACAGTTCAATGACGTCAGCCTCTGATCTAACGCACATCATAGAGTCAACAACTACCGTATATCGATGCCAGTTTTCATCACTAGAGATGTGAGATTCAAATTGATCGCATGTCGTAAAGTCAGATCTCTTAAATTTAAACCATGAGTCTTTACCTTTGAAGTCCTTTTGAAACTTACCCCAAAAAAAGTAGCGTTTTAAGAAGTTAATATCATCATAGAACTTGACGATTTTTAACTGATACTGTGGATTGTATTCATCCATCTTAACGTCATAGATGATACCCCTGACTGGAAATAAGATATTAGGATTTGCCGCTGTGGAAATTAGAGCGTGACAGTATTCTCCTTTAGCAAATAATTTATGCTGAATCATTTGTCAATGAATCTAACAACGTCAAAATTGCTCAATACTCCCTTTCTAGGATAGTCAGTCCTATTAATGATTACAAGCTTAGTACAAAATTTAGAATCTTCGGGTGATAGATCATCAATAACACTAAACAGCCCAGCTGTCGTGTCTGCTGTTAAGTTCTTAAGCATGTAAATTAATCTAAATTCTTTAGCACCTTCTTCAAATGAAGATAACTTAGATTCAAGAAAAGATAAAAGATGAAGGCCGACTACCTTATCATTCGGTGGAGAACCATAAGGATCGGCCTTCATTAACTTATTAACAATATCTAGATAGTTAATGGTGGTCGCCCCTTCTCCGTTCAATCTGATATATTTATTGAACTCGGCTTTGTTGTTACACCAAATACATTCTAGTTTAATTATCATTTCATAGTGGAAAGCGACTCTTTAAGTGAGTTTAATTCTAGTTCAATCTCGGAGATTCTTCCTTCCAACTCTTCCTTCGAAGGTTCGAAGCTATCACCCCAGTCGCTAATAATTTTAATTTGATCAACCTGTTTAGAATTGCCAAGTTCGAGACCCATGTCCTCTGATAGCTCATATAGGAGATTCATTTTAGTAAGGACTACGTCACCTGATTCGATGTCATATACAACCTTACTTTCAAATCTTTCACCAGCTGCGTTAATGTTATCATCTGACACGGTCTTAATAATACCGTTATCTGCAATTTCTAAAACGATTTTTTGCATCTTAGTTCATTTCAGCCGCTTCACGTAGGATGCGTCTTTGTTCTTTCTTTTCTTTTCTACGCACTTCAAGATCTTTGCTTTTAATAGCTCCAATTCTCCAAGCTTCTAGAAGCAATTCAACCTTAGCAGCTGAATAGCCCATTGACTCATATTGCTCTTTCATCGCAACCTCCTTTTGAGAAAGAAATTCATAAGTTGCCTTTTCATTTCTTTCAACGTTTTGTGCATGAAGCTGTTTACCTTCATTGTAGGTTTTATTATACCATAAAGTACCTACTTCGCTAAAACGTCCGTACATGTTTTTAATACGTAGCATTTTAGCCATTCTTAGTTGCCAGCGGCGTTCTTTTCTATTTGCCATAAATTAAATTAATTTGAGTAATACTCGTTAAGGAAAGTTTCAATATGTTGTTTGACGTAATCTTGTAGATTATTTATATCGATTTGCTCAAGAGCCACGTCAATAATTTCTTGATTCAAATCTTCTTCCTCCATTCCTTCCGATAACATTGCATAGATTGCAGGGGTAGGAATGTTAATGTTCATGTTTACTGGAATTTGAACAACATTTTTCTTGCTCATCTTTTGAATCATTTTACCCATCACTGAAACTTGTTTAGTTTGAATAGGGGGTTGAATGATTGATGCGTCTGTGCTGTTCGTTACAGTAGTGTTAGTTTGATCTTGAACAGGATCAGATTGTGGAGATGTAAATTGCAAAACATCTTGATTGTTTTCAATTTTTATCATGAATTCATTGATCAGGGATGGATTGATTCTTTTACCATTCGTAAAATAAGTCCACTTGGCATCTTTACGATCTTTATCAACGGTCCAGATTTCACCCATGTGATCACCTTTTATCCACTGATAATTAAGCTGTCCCTTTTTAATTACATTATCTTCCATAATACTTGATTCAGATATTATCATATCCTTCTTCGATTCTTTTAATAAAGCTTTCTTTAAGATTTTCAGAACCTTCATAATACTCTTCTAAATAGTCATTTAGTAATTTAATAGATCTACTCGGACCAATTAGAGCATCGGCCTTAAGGTATCTTCTAACAAACGTTGAAGAATCAAGCGTTAAGATCTGTTTTACTAACACATCATATTCTGGTACGTATACTTTATTAAATCCCATCTTCTTGTCTATTTAATCTTATAACATCAACATGCGCTTTGTTTAAAAGCTGCAATCCCTCGATATCCCGATATTCTTCTGAATAAAATACTCTCTTAATACCAGATTGAATAATCAGCTTTGAACATTCAAAGCAAGGAGAAGTAGTCGTATAAAGATCTGCTCCCTCGCTTGACATGGTTGACTTAGCAATTTTTGTTAAAGCGTTTGATTCTGCATGTAGAACTTCTCGCTTTGTGGTAGATTCAGTCTTAGTACAACAGTCATCAACACAGATAAATCCACTGTCTTCTAAATCATTTACGACTTCGGGCGTGGTTGCATAGCTGGCGTTGACTTTAATTTCTTGAATGTCTTCACACTGATTATCAAAACCCTTTGGGGTTCCATTATATCCAAATGAAACCAACTGGTTGTCTTTAACAATTACGCATCCAACCTTACGTCTACTTGCGTAACTCAATTTTGCAAATTGGTACGCAACATCCATATAAACTTCATCAATTGATAACCTGGGCATAAAAATAAAGGTCTGAGTATATTATACCCAGACCTCTATTAAAAGTTTATTATGAATTGAATTAAGCTTGCTCTACTTCTTCGCCTTCTGAATCCCATGCTTCCATCATCTCATCGATCTTCTTAGAGTAAGACTCTTTTAGACCATTACATGCAGCTTCATAAGCTTCTTGTGTGATGTCTTCTTTTGATTCTTTTAGGGCATTTGCGGCCATCATTGCCATGAGAGCTGCATTTTCTTTTAAGTAAGATTCGATAGTGTGAGTATCGTGCATATCATTTTCCCAGACTTTAGCTTCAGACTTAACTTTTTCGTAAAGTTCTTTGACCATTTCTTCAACAGTTACTGGTGCTTCAGCCTCCTCAGACTCTTCGCCTTCTTCAGACTCTTCGCCTTCTTCAGACTCTTCCTCTTCAGGAGATTCTTCAGCTTCATGCTCTTCTTCGTCATCAGCGATCTGAGTTTCTACCTCGTCTTCGTTTTCTTCTTCAGACTCAGTAACCTCTTTAGCTCCTTCTTCACCTTCGTCTTCAGGTGCTTCTTGATCGCCTTCTTCTGTTTCTTTGTCGTCCTCTGAGTAAACCTCTTCAGTATCGGCATCCATGTCCTCTACCTCCTCGCCAGCTCCGTTATCTTCGTCGCCTTCTGGTACATCGGCCTCAGGTTGGTCTGCAGTAACTACTTCTTCACCTTCACCCTGTTCTTCAGGTTCACCCATAGCTACGATGTCCTTTTCGATCTCTTCTGCGCGATCTAAAGATTCAACGTATTCTTCAAATGTTTTAAGTTTTGCCATGATGTGTATGGTTTTATTTTGTTATTATCTATATATCAGATTATTTTAGACTAGGTTTAGCCTTATTAAATTGTTCAAATGCTCCAGCCAATTCAGCGTCTTTATCTTTGCCCATTACAAACTCTTCAATCTCTTTCTCTAGAGCTTTCTTTCTAGAAGTAAGAGCCTTTAGAGCGTTAAGCAATTCTACTTTCTTATCTCCTTCAGCTGCTTTCCACTGACCAACAACGCTCTGCATATTAGAAGTAACTTCCGTGTATTCTTTCTGAATCTTATTAATTGAACGGCCTTCTTCGACGATATTGCCTTCGTACATGCCTTCAGTATAAGCAAATCTATCGATTTTACCCCATTTATCCATCATGAATTCAGATGTTACAAAATTTGCAAGATACTCAACGACAATCATGCTGCCTTCACTATCGTTAAAACCAGACTTATCACCTAGGTTAGAGTTTTTCAAACTTTTAACTGCATTTCTAAAATCTGCGTGTGCTTTAGAAACTGTAGCCTTAAATTTATCAAATGCTTTGTCTAATTGCTTATCAGCTTGCTTACCTTCTGGTTCACTGTAAGTACCCCACCATGCCTCTTCAACCGAAGAGATAGCGTTCTCGCTAATCTCAATAGGAACAAGGACCGTCATGTCTCTGGCATCGTCGTACTCCATTTTGTACTTTTGGCCGTTGATCTCAGTCTTATAATCTTTGTTAGTTTTATCCCACTCTTTCTTAGAGATCATCTTAACGTTTGACTTAGCTTCATTAACTTTCTTCTTCAGATACTTATTAGGTTCTCTAAGAATGAATTCTTGTGAATCACCGTCAACTCTAGCAATTACATCGCCATTTGATTTGATATCGGTAATCTCAACAGTCTTGTTTCCATCAACGTGTTTCCATTCCCATTTGTCGCCGGCTTTAAATTTAGCTTCATTAACCACTGATTCTGCTAATCTCATCTCAAGCTTGTTTCTCTTAGCAATAAGTGCTTGAATCTCGTCTTCGATCTTATTAAGTCTATCACCGTATTCATCGGCGATAGGACCGCCTTCAACTTCAGCTTCCTGCTCCATGTCAATTAGCATTTGACCTCTGTCAGAATAAAGGTCTTTTAGCTCTTGGCTAATGTACCATAGATCATCTTCAGCCTTCAGTCTCTCTTTACCGTAAAGTGGCTTACGCTTTGGTTTAGCAAGCTCTTTTTCACGATTCATTCTAGCAGCTCTAAATGCGATTAGAACAGGATCGTTTATCCCAGCTTCATTAACCTTGCCTTCAAAGAATTCTTCGTAATCAAAGTCCTGTGCCATAAGCACTAATGCCTTTGCAACTTTGTCAACCATTCTAGGTGGAACTTCTTTATAAGCCATTACAGTTTCCTTAGCATCTTCAATCGACATAGATTGAAGCTCAAACGGCTCGTAATTGTTTAGAAGATCACCAAAAATATCAGCGGCCATGGCCTCTTCCTTTTTACCTTCGTTAAGAGATGGGTTATTATCAACCCATTCATTCAGACTAAATACTTTTTTCATGCTAGAGTGCATATTTTTTTGCTATTGAGTATATATCAAACTAAAAAAGGGTTCCCATAGGGAACCCTTATGACCATCGCAAGGTATTAGTTATTGGGCAGGAGCACCTGTTACGCCACCAGTTGCTGGTTTATCTTCTACGACGTAACGCTTAAGGGTTTCTAATTTACCCTCAGCTGTTGACAACTTGTCGATCAACTTATCCATTTCTTCTAGGATTTGTGGGTGTTCTCCAATGCCTGCTGAATTGAGGAGATAGACTTCTAGCGTGGCCAATGCGTCAAGCTTATCAGCTTCGTATCGAGCTATCAAAGCTTTGATTTTCATAGTTGAACTCATATATTATTTCTTAACAGTGATATAGATGTTCATCAAGAATGTAATCACAAGGGTCTGATACAATGTGATGTGAGGCAATCCTGCGAAGATATTTACCATCTGCACCAACAAGTATGTCATACCCAATAGGATTAGTAGATACTGTGGATTTCGAAGAATGGTTCCAATTTCATTGATGATTTGAACTGCGCCTTTACCAAGCGACTTAAGGGTAGATAGTAGTTTATCCATCTTTTTTGTTTAAAGGTTATGGGGTTTATACCAATTCGGTTTGAAATTGTTTCACATACTGGAGTAAAGCCTTTTCTTTAGCTTTAGCTTCTAGTTCGATATCAAGATCGAGACCGTAATCATTAATGCGATCGTAAACATAATCAGCATGTGCACGAATATTATTTGAAGATTGATCTTCGTAGATCTTTTTACAAGACGAATAATGACATAGTTGCTTAATACCTTTAGGCCATGTGGTAGAAGCAAGCTTAAGAGCTTGTTCTTCGGGCATTGGGTCATTGTAACACCAGTGGTGATGATAGTCAAACGTAACCGGTGTGGCACCTGTCATTTGATGAATGTCAACAAGATCCTGTACAGAATACTGTGCCGCTTTATCGTCGTTCTCAATTACTAATCGTGTTGAAGCACTTTCGGGTAGACGCTTGAAGTTATCTGCGAATCGACGTTTAGTGGCTTCCTTATCGCCATAAGTACCACCGATGTGAATGTTAATGGCAGAAAACGGAGAGCGAGGTAAACACATTAGATCCATGATTTCTCCGTGCTGGCGCAAATCTTTAATAGCCTTAATAACGATAGCTTCATTGGCAGAGGCAATAACATTGAAAGGTCCAGGGTGGAAGGTTAAACGTTGACCTGATTGACGGGCGATTTGACCAGCTTCCCGGAGTAATTCGCAAATCTTATCGTAATTAGGAAGATCTGTCAGTTCATACTCTGACATCCACGGAAACATATCGCTTGACATACGATACAGTTTGATACCTTTGATCTTATTCCATATTAGAATTTCAATCATATCGTTAAGGTTAGCCTCGGCCAATTCAGCAGCACCTGCAATGCCCTTTTGATCGAATGTCTTCTTAATCATCTTGCGCCCAACGTACACGTTACGTTGTTCCTTCATGGTCATGTTAATGCAGCAATATCCGTAATCAGTCATTATATTTTATACCGTTTAATTTAGTAATGTTTATCATTCTACGTTCTACGTTAGCAGCTTCTTCGAGTGTGAAGACGTCTGTGTCTAAGAACATCATACCATCCTTACATGATACATACACTTCGTCATCGATCACGTTGACTCCATCAACAGTGTGAATGGTTGAGTCATCGCTATAAACAATGTGAGACGTGTTTACAATTCGATCGCAACGTTCAAGGACCGTCATTAGTTCCAGTCTTTTTCGTAAGTATACCAGTGATCAGCTCCAGCGCAATCTCGCAAAGCATCTTTAACGAGGTGAGTCATAGTTGCGCCTGTGAACATTTCAATTTGAGCGTTGATCCACATTTCAGAAAGTTCTTTGCTATTTTCAAATAGATTCATTGCATAGACACCCAGCGCATTGTAGATGCGATATGAAATAGTAGAATCATCCTTACATCTGTGACCGTATAGATAATCATTGCTTTGGTCTTGACTAGCCATTTCATAGACTAAATCTTCAAATGAGGTTGTCTTACGATAAACAGATACGTAAGTTTGAATTGCATTTTTGTTTTCTGTGCTAATGACAGATGAGCCATAGCCTGAACCGTTGCATTTGACTTCTGAGAGATTGAATGTAGGATTATTCATATTTGTTAATTGGTTAACTTTACCTAGTAAATATAACTATAAAATCTGAGACTAAAAAATCGGATTGTAACTTTTTTCAGTAATTTTTATCTTGAGTTTCTTTGAATAGTAGTCGATAAAACTTTCTCCAACACCAACCTCATCTATCAACCACTCATTTGGAATGATAGGCTTTCTCTTTTTAGAGTTAATAATGTCGTCAACGTTTACATCATCAAAAACCGCGATTTCAGGTTTAGCGTTTAGCCTTTTGCGATATACAACTACAACTTTCATTCTTCAATAGAATCAAAGAAATTCAACACTGCATCCCAGTTTGGAAACTCAGGAGTACCGAACTGAAGCAATTTACCTTTGAATTCTCCGGCGCCATTCTTGGTACGATCGTCAATTAAGAAGTCACCCATTAGAAGGTCCTTACGGTGAGAAAGAATCAATCGCTTGTGAGCAAACTTTCCAAGATTACGTTGAACCCAGATACGCTTGTCCATCCATGCTTGAGAATTACTCCAAGGCGCAGTGGATAGAAAGAAGATTTCGTGCTTTTCAGCAAGCTTCTTAACAGCTTCAATCGCACCTTTAATGGGTGGTGGATCAAGGAACAATTGCTTGTCTACACTGGTTAACATTCCAATTTTTGCCAGGCCCTGTTGACCGTGGCGAGCAACAACGTGGGCCTCTAAATCGACCATCACGCCATCAAGATCTATGAAAATAGTTTTACTCATTATGATTAGGATTATTTTATTTAGCTAATATAACAAATTCCAGTGAATCTAGGAAATGTTTTTCAACTTTTTTTACAGCACCTCCAACAATTTTTCTGGAGATATTAATTGGAACGACCCATTCACTTGAATCGTCAGAGTGGATTGGAGTCCAGTGTTCTCCAGCCCACTCATAAACTTTAAAGCATTGTGCTTTGTGAACTTTCTTTCGACCCATTATTTGTAGTCCTCTACCGTGTCATCGTCAATTTCACACACTTCACCGACTGGACCAAAGTCTTCTACTCCACCCCATTCTTGACAAGCTGCAAAGATAACATCTCCGAGTTCGGTTCCCATCTCCCAGCCCTGTTCGGTCAGAACGTAAACCTCTTGTCCGTCGTAACCATCATGATAACGGTACTGTAGCTTTTCGCCTTTATATTCTACTTCACCTTGCCAAAGATCTGATCCTTGAATTGAAGCTTCTTGTGTAACTATAAATTGTGCCATGATTAGATCCGATTAACGAGCTCTTTAATACCGTTAAGTGCCATGTCCAACGTCAAGTTACCTACATGATACTGTCTGATTTCATCATGAATAGCAGTCAACGTAAAGCGTTTCTCACGCCATTCTGCATTCTTCTTTACGGTGTTACGATAATTCAGTACGGCTCGAGCAGCACAAGAAACGCGCTCATCATGCGACATCAACATAATACGCTCTTTGCATTTGTATGTGCGCGATATTCCATTTGTCCATGTATAAGTCTGATCAACCATGCGAGTTGGATTCAACTGATAAATGGTCTCATCAGACAGTTTACCGTTTCTAAGACGTTTACGACCAAAGCTTCGACGAACATAACCATTTTCATAGAGGTTATAATAAACACTTGTCTGAGGATCATAATAGCTGATTGTTCCGTTATCAGCTTGGCGCTGTGATGTAACTTCAACGCACTTAAGGGTTAGCATTTTGTTTGTCATGATTAGATGTAATAAGAGGTTTCGATATTTTCTTTATTGATGCGGTCCAAATCAAGACCGGAGTTTCGCCAACAGAAGCGCTCCATTGGCATACGATGACGACGGCCATGGCCTTTACCATACATGTTGTATGGTTCTTCAACCGTTACCGAAGTTTCAGAAATCTGAATGATCTTACCAGTGTAGTACAGATTATAAGAATCATATACTACAGTATCACCCATGTTAAAGGTGGAAGTTTGCTTGCCATCTTCGAAGATGGTAATGCTCTTGTTACGATCTACCGCAGCGCTATACTTAGTGGGTTGAGCGGGATAAACTTTACCAAATCGCTTGAAAGACTTGGTGAAGACCGGTTGGATTTTGATTAATTCAATCATTGTTGCTATTAGTTATCTGATTACTTAGTAAATATAACAAATAAATTTGACCCGAGGAAATTATTCTGCACTTTTTTTGAAAAAACTTTCATGAAAAGTTGAGAACCGATCTTTGGCCAAAAGAAAGTCATTAACCGTTTCATCGCTGATGATTCCTTCTTCCTCTTCAACTATGATTTCAAATGTGGCAGACATAATAAAATCAGCCTCATCAATGTCAATCGATTCAATGACACTGGTGTATTCTGCATAAGGATAGCCAAGCCTATCAGCTATAATATCGTCAAAGAGATAGATGAGGGCATTCAACCCATTTTTAGACTTTTTCATTTTGACAGGCTTTGCACATTGGTACATAGTAGTGGTCGTCATTCTGTTCTGCTGGAACCCATTTAAAGCTCTTGGTTAAAACCCAATCGAACTCCTTTTTACTGAATTCTTCTACACATTTATGACATAGGGTCTTTCTAACAATCTTCGCCATTTTTCTTATGCTTTTGTTTGCGTGAGTATTTAGACATATCACCGTGATCTTTCTGAACCATCTTTCGACGAATGATCTGAGCCACGTGACGAGCCTTTAAACCGTTAAGTTTACTATGTTCTTCTTCGTTTTTCATTATACTAATTCTGCTTTCTTGGTTTTAATGTGCTTACAATCTCCGCGTTGAAAATTAGAGGCCGGGCAAGTACACGACCATTCATTATCGTTAACCGCTACGTCATATACTACACCTTGCTTAGAACCATTAACTTTCCATTCTTTAGATTCAACGCTCTTAATAGGATTTGCATTACGATCTGAATGTCTAACCCATCCAGTTGTGTCAATTTTAATTTGATCCATTGACGTACCGTGAGGAACAGGATGCCACCCTGGACAAACGAAAGTACCACTAATGGTTTCTATTACAGTGAACACTCCACCGTAAGTGTCGTGAGCAGGGAAGGTGTAGGTTTGTTTTTCCATATAGTAAATATAACAAATATCCGCGACCTGGAAAAACTTTTTGAAAACTTTTTACAAATGTTCTTTTAACCACAGGAGTGGCCATTCAGATGCCATAGATCCATATACCTCACTTCTTTCTGGATGCCATTGAACAAGCAAGATCTTAGGACCGTATATAGCTTCAACAATCCCATCCCACGACCACATGATAGGACGTAAAGGTCTCGGTATTTTCAGGCAGTGTTGGTGGTGGCGAGAGTTGACTCGAAAGTGGTTGTGATCTTCGTCCCAAACCTCATGGTAGATACTCTTCTTTCGAGCTACGTTGTTTTCCATGATGAAGTCTCGTGAAGAGCTATGATTATCTTCAACCAATAGATCCTCAACGTCACCGCCGAAGTAAGCATTAACAATCTGCATTCCTCTACATACTCCAAGAATTGGCCATCCATTCTCGAGAGCTTTATGGATTAGAGAGTACTCAAACGCATCTCTTTCTGGATTCTTACCAATATCAGCGCCGCCGGCCAAGATCAAAGGACCGTTAAGATCTTCTACGTTACGGAGTATTGTAATACTATGATCAGTCTTTGATAACCACGTAACGTAATAACCTAATTCAGCTTCTGATTTTGGAGGTGCTAAATAAACCACTGCATCAAGTGTTTATAGACGAACATTGTACCCGTCCAAGTTCCAAGAGAAGCTCCAATCACAAAGGCAATGTTTCCCTGTAGATTACCATGAGCCGCACGCTGAATGTTAACCACTACGAATGACCAATACATTAACGCCCCGGCCAAGACCATAACTCCACCGTCATTAGCGATAAAGACACTTACCACAGCTCCAAGAAAAGATTGGAAATAAGCCATCAACCCAGCTAACAATGTCTTTGACGGCGTTGTAGCGAGCAGATACTTATTAAACCACCTCTTTAGTTTCTTTGCTGATTTTGTCATTAGAAGTTTCGAGCTTCTTCGTAAACTGCCTTGACGACAGGAAAGCGAAGACTAAACTCTCCGTGTTGATTTTGTGTTTCTTCGAAGTATTGAACCGTGATAGTCTTACCGACGATCAATTCAGGGTGAGCGTAATAGTGTCGACGTTCTTCAAGTGAGAAGCCACTGCCAACCTTAACTTTACATCCACGATGTTCAATGAAAACGTGACTCATCACCTCTTCTTCAACCTCTTGTCCATTGACAATCACGCGATGAACCTTGTTCTCAACTCCGGTTACTATATACTCTTGATCTGAGAAAGACTTGACCTTTAAGATGTCTTGACTGCGCTTACCTTTATAGGTATCGTTCTTTCGCAGCATTAATCCTTCCCATCTGTTGTTCTTTGCTATTTCATTCATCGTTTCAAATCCTTCATCATCGTAGATTTGAATTTGTGCAAGGTGTGTAATGATATCGCTGTCAATGTCACTGAACATTTCAAGTGTATCTGCATCTCGCATCCAGAACGTGCGTTCACTGGTTTCATTCTGAAACTCATCGTGTGTAAGAGTGTCAAATATGAAATACTTAGGAGTACGTATGGTGTGGTTCTTACGCTTAATCTGTTTGATGATACCCTGAAAGTCTTCATTACCTTCAGCGTCAACGAGACAAACTTCACCATCAAGAACCTTGTTCCACAATGAAGGGTTTTGTTTGATTTCGGCCGACAATCGACCTAGGGTTTCAAACTCATTTCCTGCACGTGAATAGAATTTTGCATCTCCGTTACGGTCAACAACTCCAATACAACGAACTCCGTCAAGTTTACGACTAGCATACCATGTATCTTCCCAATCCACCTTCTTCGCGGTCTTCTCATTGTAAGCTTCCGCCAGTGCAACTGAGAAGGTAGGAATCAAACCCGGTACGATCTTGTTAATCATTTGCGTCGTTGAACGAGTCTTAAGGTTTCGGTCGATGATGGACCAGACGATGTCTTCAAATTGAGGATACGTCCTAACAAACGCATTAACCCTTGCAATAGCATTGTGCCCAGAAATAACACGATCATTAAGATCGTCAAGAAGGTCAAAAAGATTGTAGTAAGTGTCTGTAGAAACCAGGTCACTGCGCTTTTTACAGTTTTTAGAAGTAACATAGTACTGTTTAAATGGATCATAAGTGTAACGTAAAACTCGCATCACTTCAGCGTCATTCTTATACGCTTTAATGGCGTTAAGTTTATCAACGTTAGAGTTGGACGAGTTCGACAACTCGATGAAAGACTGAAGGTTCTGAAATGTTTCGATCATAATATCTGATTAAGTTAATCTGTTATAGGGTAAATATAACCAATTCCCACGACCTAGAAAAACTTTACGTTAAAAATTGTAAAACTTTTTCGCGCAATCCAAGTTGTTTGATTCCCTCATAAGAACGAGGAGTCCAAACAAAGTTGGTCAGTCCGGGTTTATCGTCAGACCCGTCCTTCGCACTAAAATGTTCTTCTAAGAAATCAACACTCATGTTCAAGTCGTCGATCGCAACCCAATGGGTGATTTCAGGATGTTCATCAATCCAATGTTGAATTTCCATACTGCGTTCAAGTTCTAAGTCGGCCCTGAACCTCAACACAGACCATTCTTTTGGAAACAAGTCCTTGACCGTTCCAGTCGTCGAGATTGGGCGCTTGCAGATTCCCTGAGATTCGTAGTAATCACCTAGTTCCTCTAACGTAGCGTGAAACCTCCAATCAGAAGATACAACAATCTCCGCCCCTGATTCAGTTAATATCTGATTCAGGATCTCAATTGCCTTCTTGTCAAAGTTATCAAAACGATATTCAAGAGGAATATCACTTCCACGCATAGACAACTTCATCCCTCCCCACTTCTTCTGTTTTTTGTGGCGTGAACCCCAGTTACTTTCGAGACAAATAACACCGTCGTTGTCTAAGAATATGACTTTCATAAAGTATTATACCACAAACCTACAAAAAGTTTATGACATAAAAAATCCGGTATCACCTAAGTAATACCGGATTCGAACTGTGTAGAGCGGTTTGATATAACTCAAACTATACACTCTATATATTAAATTGTTCTCTCGTGAAAGAGTATCATTTAGAACAAGAGTATCTTATTATCTTACTCCTTGAATAACTTCATCAATGATACCATACTTCATCGCCTCTTCTGACGTCAACCAGAAATCACGCGTTGCGTCCTTCATTACTTGTGAAGGTTTCTTACCACAGTACTTACCTAGAAGTTCAAACAATTCAAGGTTAATCTTCTTCCATTCTACCCAATCAACTTCTGCATCTTGGATATTACCTCTGAATCCGCCAGAAGATTGGTGCAGCATGGTTCTAGAGTGTTTTAGGGATGATCTCTTACCCTTTGTTCCTGCACCAAGTAGTACTGATCCCATTGACGCCGCCATCCCTGTGTTAATGGTTCTAATGTCAGACTTAATCCATTCCATCACATCCACCATTGATAGACCTGACTTAACTGATCCACCTGGAGAATCGATGTGCATAGTGATGTCGTCCTTAGATACGTTATCAAGGAACATTAGCTGCGCCTGTACAACCGTTGACATATTGTCGTTAACTCCACCTGCAACCCATAGGATACGATCTCTCATCAATCGTGAGAAGATGTCCATTTGAGTAACTCGCATCTCACGCTCCTCAAGGATGTAAGGCGTCATTGATGATTCAACCTGAGATTGATAGTAGTCAAATTTTGATGAGCTGACGTTGTGATCGCTCATTGCGTATTTCTTAAACTCTTTACCGTAGTCCATTTTTCTTTTCAATTATTTCGTACATTTGTTTGATTAGGTCACAAGTTTCGTATTCTTCAATCGTTACGAAATAGTCGTTCGCCTTATCCAGTGCTTTATTATATCCATCTTCTTCGACCTGCATTTCATATTCAACACCTTCTTCATCGATTAGAATCGCGACTGGAAGCACTTGTCTGTCTCCTTCGAGACGTGACAGAATATGATCAACTATACGACGAAAGAAATCATCGTGATTTGATTGGAGTGTTAGTTCTAAGTCAGTGACCGAAGTTGCGGAGTCAACGCGAATACGAGGTACTCCATCATCTTCGAAATCAAAGTCAAAATCTTCAAAATCTTCAAACATTTTCTACTTCGCTTGAGGTTAACATGTATTGGGTAATCATATCACGATAGTCATTCATCTTAGAATCAGAACCAACTAGGCGATTAACTGAATTAATGAACATCATACCCTTTGAGGTGAGGTGATAGTTACCATCTTTATCATACACGAAGAAAGGTTCTGTTAGTTCCATTCGGTATGAACGACGCAGTTCTAGATCTTCGTTTAAGATAGAATCCGCAAGTGAGAAATGTTGTTCGTAATAGTGGATGTTATCCGCACAATGATGATAGGTACCCAACTGAAGATCAGTGTAGGTGTCTTTTAACCACAAGTACATGTGTTGGTGAACAAACGCGAAGAAAGGTGCATCATAGGTCAAACCATAGAAGATGTCGTTTGAACGCATTTGAACTTTCATGTTCAACTTGTTATTACGAATCCAGAAGTTGAGGTACATCGTACACACAAAGTCTTTGTTACCTTCGAACTGAAACTTAGGTTGGTTCAAGAAGGCGATCGCTTGACGAGTGTTCTGATCTTTTAACAGAGAATCACGAACCCACTTTAACTGATCACCAAACAAGAGGTTACCATAGTTAGAATTGATCTCATTGGTTCCAGGATTGGTGATACCTTTCCAGAAACCTGAGAACTGATTGATGTAGTCAATGTTACAATCGCGGTTTAGGTACCATGCAAGTTCACCTGCAAAATACTTGAAGTTGAACTTACGAGATTCAAAGTCAGCGAAAGCGTTGGTTGGGTCAATGTTAACTTGACCCAACATGAGTTCACGAACTTTAAGATCACGTGGTTGAGATTCAGATCCACCTGCATTAATCAATGCAATTAGATCTTGAAACTGTGTACTGAATGAACGGTCTTTATAGATTATCATAATTAGAAACTCTGTTACTATTATACTCTTAACGTAACGAAAGTTTCTGATCATTTTTGGTGTAGGTGATAGTGTACACCTTTTCACCTGACACGATTTCACCATCCAGGATACCATCCGCAAGTATGTCTTCAACATACTTTTGAATTGCACGCTTTAGAGGACGTGCACCGTATGCAGGGTCATATCCTTCTTTGACCAAGAAATCTTTCGCTTGTTTAGTGAACTTCAATCGAATGTCTTGTTCAAACATGCGTTCACATAAGTCTAGGAGTTCGATGTCAACGATCTTCATCATGTGTTCGTCTGTCAACTGGTCGAATAGAACGATATCGTCTAGGCGATTCAAGAACTCAGGAGTAAACTTATTCTTAAGTTCCTTTTTAATGATGCCTTCCATCTGTGCTTTCTCAGTTGCAACATTCGAACGACTAGTAAATCCAATACCTCCACCGAATTCAGCTGCTTTCTTAGCACCTACGTTCGATGTCATAACAATGATGGTATTAGTAAAGTCAACAGTGCGACCGAGAGAGTCGGTCAAGCGTCCATCATCAAGAACTTGAAGAAGAACGTTAAAAGTATCAGGGTGTGCCTTTTCAACCTCGTCAAATAGTATGACAGAATAAGGCTTACGACGAACTGCTTCCGTTAATTGACCGCCGTCTTCGTGGCCAATATATCCTGGAGGCGCTCCAGTCAATCGAGATACATTGAACTTTTCTTGGTATTCGGACATATCAATTCGAATCATAGCATCCTCGGAGCCAAACATGTATTCAGTCAGTGCCTTTACAGTCTCAGTCTTACCAACTCCCGTTGGACCCAAGAACATGAATGAACCGATCGGTTTCTTGTGTGAAGATACTCCAACACGTGAACGTTTAATAACCTTTGCAAGAGCATCAACTGCATCATCTTGGCCGATGATCTTTTTCTTTAACCCTTCACCGAGCAGACGAATCATTTTGCTTTCATCACCTGAAAGGCGTGACAATGGAATGCCTGTTTGTTGAGATAGAGTTTCGGCAATAACCTCGGCGTCGACTTCTTTGCGATCTTCTTTTAAAGATTGCTCCCATTCTTTGATTGACTTTTCAAGATCTTTGCGCTTATTCATTTCCTGATCTCGGAACTGTGCAGCTTTTTCATAATCCTGTTGTGATACACTTTCAAGCTTATCCTGCTTTAATAGTTCAGCTTCTTTCTCCATCTTTTTAATAGAAGTAGGAACCTTAATTTCTTGAAGGTGAATCTTAGCACCTGCTTCATCCATCAAATCGATAGCCTTGTCTGGGAGTTCACGAGAAGTGATATATCTGTCAGACAATTTGACACAAGCTTCAATAGCCTCGGGAGTGTACTGGACAACGTGATGATCCTCATACTTATCCTTAATTCTTTCTAGGATTTGAATCGTATCCTCGATCGAAGGTGCATCGATGAATACTTCTTGAAATCTACGCGTCAATGCACCGTCATCCTCAATGTTTTCACGGTACTCATCTAATGTAGTAGCACCAATGCACTGGACTTGTCCTCTTGCAAGGGCAGGCTTTAAAATGTTTGAAGCATCTAAAGAACCACTTACACCGCCCGCACCCACTATCGTGTGAATTTCATCAACGAAGACGATAATGTTAGGATTAGCCTTTAGCTCATCAACTATATTCTTCATTCTTTCTTCAAATTCACCACGGTATTTGGTACCTGCAACGATGATAGTCATGTTCAAAGAAACTAATCGTTTTCCGATCAAAGTTCTTGCAACCTTTCCTTCTACGATTCTTTGTGCAATGGCTTCAACAACTGCGGTTTTACCAACGCCTGGATCTCCAAGGATGATTGGGTTATTTTTCTTGCGACGAGCAAGAATTTGACAAATTCTCAAGATCTCAGCATCTCTGCCAATGATTGGATCTAATTTGCCCTCCTTGGCCATTAGGGTGAGATCTTCACCGAACTGATCTAGGTATGGAGTTGAACCGGTTTTCTTAGGACCTCGTCTTGATTCGTTTGGATCTTCAAATGCCATATTTGTTTGGAATAGTTTTCGAGATATTTATACTGCTTTGGCGTAAATAGTTTACTTAACGATGTTATCCGCAGCGCTGATAGCGGGTAAGATATTGGGTTTAATCCTGGCTTTGATGCCAAGCGATTCAACGTATCCTTTTGCAGCTTGAACTAATTTGTTAGAACGGGTGGTTGGATCGGCGTTAAGATCTAAATCTATATTATCAACAATGATGCCATTCTGTTGAAGGTGAAGAGCAACTTCAACCGAGCGTTCAACTTCACCCCATAAGCGCGCCCAAAAATCAAAGATTCTCGGAAAGGTTTCACGCTTATATAGGACGTGACAACCTGTATTACCAATGTGAAGAACGACGGTCGTTGCGTAGATGGTATTATCACCCTTATTTTGACTATCGCATCCTATATAAAGCTGGACTCTATCTTTACCCACGCTTTCAACGTAAGTCCGGACGTAATCTGCAATCTCGATTTCACTGCGATCAGTTAAGCGCTTAAAGTTCATATAGTTATTTATTTTGCCTTAATCGAGGTACTCAAAAAAGAGTATCTTATTAGAAATTAGGTGAACCTTCTTTGGTGTACTTGTTAAAGTATTCTAGAATTTTATCACGTGCTTCAACTGCGCTGTCAACTACGCGAAAAAGATCCAAGTCTTTCTCGCTTACTCGACCTGAGGAAACAAGAGTTTCTTTGATCCAATCTATTAGACCGCCCCAGAACTCTTTACCAACTAAAACAATAGGATACTTTATGTTATGGCCGGTTTGAACCAGTGTTAGAGCTTCAAACAATTCATCTAATGTACCTAAACCTCCAGGGAATATAACAAATCCTTGTGAGTATTTAAGGAACATCACTTTACGTGTGAAGAAATAACGGTTCTCTACCCCATAGTCAACATACTTATTCATGCCAGATTCAAACGGCAATTCAATACCAATGCCAATTGATTTGGCATTCACTGTTTGAGCACCGTGATTTGCGGCAGCCATAATTCCTGGGCCACCACCTGTGATAATACCAAATCCTTCAGATCCCATTAAGACCCCAAACTGCTTAGCTTCTTCGTACCATTTAGATCCCACTGATGTTCGAGCCGAACCGAATACGGATACACAGGGTACGTCTAATTCATTAAAGGTATCGAATCCTTTGGTGAATTCACTTTGAATTCGAAGAATTTGCCAAGCATCAGTTGCTTTGTCATGTTTGTTCCAAGATGGATTATCCATAGAGTAGAATTTAATTTAACTCTAGTTATATCACACGAAACCAATTTGTTTATAAAGAAGAATGGGTCAACCTCTTCGAGATTGACCCATTCATAGAGTGAACAAAATCATTGTAGTCTTTCAACCACTCTTAACACAAATTCAATTTATATATCCACTCTTTTGATTAACTTATCACAGTACTATTTTGGAACAGCTACTCCACGCTTGGTGACAACCATACCTGCCATCTCATTTCCATATCTAATGGCTTCTGAAGTATCTCCAGTCTCAACAAACTTAAGAGTGAAGGCTGCCACAAACGTATCTCCTGCTCCACTGACGTCGATTGTTTCCTGTGGATTTTCAGAAGGATACGATTTACCATTATGATAAACGCCTTTAGCGCCCAGGGTTACAATGAATTTCTCAGGATAAAGTGCCACGAGTTTCTTATTGTACTCGGCCTCTCCCTCGTTCAATTTAATAAATGTGAAAGCGTCAACTACTTCAACCGAAAGTTTCTTTTTGCTGTCTAACACTGATACGTGAGAATCCTTAGCAATCTTACAGATTGTCTTAATATCCATAAAGCCTTTATCATAATCGCTTACGATCGTAGCATCTGCATAGTGTAAAAAGTCAACCACTTGATCTGGCATATCTTCAAAAACTAGAGGACTGATTTGTCCTTCGCCTTCGTCTAATCGAACGAACATGTGATTGGACTTCTTTTCGATGAATCGAGTCTTTGTGATCTCTTCGTCCTGCCAAACATGAAGAACTCGTGCATCTTCATTCATCGCGTGAATGTTTTCAACCACGTTACCGGCCATTCCTGGATTTTCAACCGTTTCTATAGGATTTAATACGGGTACAGGCGCTTCAGGACTTAATCTCTTAATCTCTGAATACACGAATCTGTCGGTGCATAGCTCACCGAATACTGCTACTTGCATGGTTTATGATGTTTGTTGATGAATATCCTTCAATACGGTCAAAGAAGACGAGCTTACCTGCGTACTCTGATCCTATTACTCTCTTATTCTTATAATCAGATCCAATGATCATGACACTGGGCTTCCAATCTTTGATACATTCAATTAACGTTTCATCGCTATCGAATCCAACAACTGAATGAACGGCCTTAAGGTTAGAGATTACATAGGTTCGATCCTCCCAATTATTAACTGGTCTATCTTCGCCTTTCAATTCTTTAACTCGACTATCTAAATCGATACCTACACGAACGTCGCCATATTGTGCCGCGAAGTTCATGAGTTCAACGTGTCCTCGATGAATGACATCAAACGTGCCATTAACCCAAACACGAGGACGATTGGAACTCTTATTAGAATTCCAATCCTCGCTATTTAATCTCTTTAGAATGTCTTTGTTCATTTGGTTTGAGAATCTCCACGCCAAACTCGGTAGGAATCCGAATCGAAGTGTTGAGTAGATACTTCAAACACAGTGCCATCCGTCAGGGCCTCCAATTGGTGAGGCTGACCAGGGAACTGACGAACTGAATCACCTACACGAAGCTTTTGTTCGTGAACTTCAGCAGTCTCAGTATCGATCCAGCGATACAAGAATTCACCTTCTTCTACATACCATGTCTCGTCTTTGATCATGTGGTAGTGCATAGAAAACATGCAACCCTTCTTAAAGACCAATAGCTTTCCACAATACAGCTCATTATTCACGAAGATAACTTCGTGACCCCATCCCTTTGGGACGTTACAACCTTCGCATTCAAGCGCGTTGATTACCTTTGGTTTTTCCATTATTTAAGAGTCATTTGAGTACACTTAGAACATAAAACGGCGGTTGAATCCATGTCAATCTTAACCCATTCTTCACATGGCCCTTCGCCTTCATAGTAATCGGCCCATTTCGATTGGGATAGATCTGAATTCATACAGATCATCATTTTTGATTTTGGATCATTAGCACAGGGCTTAGTCTTCCAAGCTGTTTTGTTTTTGGTTTTAGCCATTATATTTCTTTTATTATCAGGTGTTATATGAACGTACGTCATATTGTTCACATGTTAGTTCTTTCAATCTCGTCCCAGAATCCACGGACTATTTTAATGACCAACCAAGCGCTAGCAGCTAAGTCAGCTGCGATGCCGGCAACAGCCCACCAGAATGGCGATCCTCCAAAAATCATTGATAAAATGACGCCAACTACTGCGGCAACTCCAATCGACATAGTCAATGCGCCAATCATGCCAAAGATGATGGCAAGGTCAAGGAGTTGATTCTTTAGTTTGGTCTTCATAGGTATTATACTCACGATCTACTATTAGTTTCAGAAGACTCTGTTACCTCCCTCTAAGTCCCTCGGAAAAAATGAAAAAAAGAAAAAAATGATTTTTAAAAAAAATGTTTTTGTGAAAAACATAAAATCATAAAATTAAAAAAAGAGAAAAACGCATTTTTCCAAGTGTCAAAGAATCAGAGCTACTCTGCCTTCTAATCTTCCAAGTAGAGGGAAAATTCCAAATCAGTTCGGAAAAAAATGAAAAAACATAAAATTAAAAAATTAAAAAAACACATTTTTTCTATCCATCGAACTGCTACTTCGACCCATTTTTCGTATCGTGTTCTAGGACATGTTGGCCCTTACAGGCCCTTACAGTTTGGCAGTACTCTGAATCCAGTACTGGTCAAGCTCATGGCGGCCCGCAACCCAACAATGACCCGGTAGTCGTGACATATAAGCGGTCGGGTTTTGTACCGAGTCGTATAGTAGGACTCCGAATTCCGAAGTGGCAGCGATAATCCAGCCCTTACTGAGGTACGACAGTTGGTTAGCAGTGTGATTACTTAGATCCCTATTAGCAAACCTAACGCCGGTTTCATAAGACCTCTCTAATTGCTGTAAGAACTGTTTGGCTGTATAAGGTCCGCTGTAGATCGGCCCGCTCTGAGTAGTGTGATCGTGTAGTGGTTTATTCATGGGGTATCTTATTATATCGGCCGCCCACTATTGGGGTACCAAGGTATTATAGTGCTAAGAGCTTCACTGTTTCAGGACGTGGTAGCGGGCCCTCCTTCCAGGACCCCGGGGTTTTCGAGGCCCAGGGTACATTCGGCGGGCCGCCCTGCTCTGAGGGTATCGAGGTCTATTAGTCTTATAGGGTGGACAGGTCGGCCGGCGGTAGTAGTGGATTCGTGTAGTATTATACTACCTCTAAGGCCAGGCTAAGGCTTCTTTTTTTGGGGTAGTGGAAGGGGCGCTCCGCTCTGACGGCTCTAAGACCCAAAGGGCCATGGCCCGCAAAGGGTGGGACCAGGAGTTCTCACGCGGGGAACTGTATAGTGACCTATAGGACATTGTTGTCTTATAGTTGTATTATTACTACCTGTTTCTTTT